>Ga0334883_1002044_pt1 | contig 26701 bp, 17 predicted proteins | sample GraSluR1_MG_6_FD_207230 | JGI IMG/M metagenome (GOLD analysis project Ga0334883, IMG submission 207230) | Sludge microbial communities from methane-producing bioreactor in Wageningen University, Netherlands - Granular Sludge_09_05-R1 | ecosystem: Engineered > Bioreactor > Anaerobic >...
GAGGGCGTCGACAGGGCCGGGCGGGGAAGCGAGCGGCAAGCGGTCTGGGCGAACCGTGACCCGTCGACCCGGTCAGGCCCCATGGGCGAGATGGTAGGTCGGTAGGTATCTCAAGGGACAGCGGCCCGCCGGAAGGTCGCCCCCCATGGACGTGGCCCAGAAGCCCACACTCGCATGGGACTGTCATCCCCAAAGCGTCCGCTCCCGAGGGCAGCAGCTCGCAAAAGCTCCTGGCATTCAGCGAGATTCCTCGCTATCTCGCTGCGCGAGATTAACGCTCGGACTGACATGGGCCGGACCGGTCGGACCTTTGGGCCGCACCCCTCAGGTCGGTACCCTCAACCGTCCTTCTCCGGCTCCGGATGGGCCGAGGCAGGGAGGTGCCGTTGGCCGCCATTGTGAATGGAGCTTACGGTCCGGTGGGAAGACCGCTGGGGAATGGCGCCCTGCGAACTCGCACCCCACTGCGAAACCAACGACACGAAGACGGAGGACCCATGACCCGCGTCATCCTGTGCCTGTTCGCCTCCTGCAGCATGCTCTGCGTCGCCTCCGCGGCCTCCGGGCTGCGCCCGGACACGCTCCGCTGCGAGTACCTCACCGACCCGCTCGGCATCGATATCACCTCGCCTCGCCTGAGCTGGCTCTGCCGGTCCACGGCCCCGGAGCGCCACGGACAGCTCCAGACGGGGTACCAGATACTGGTGGCCTCCTCGGCTCAGTTGCTGGCATCCGATAGGGGAGACCTGTGGGACACCGGCCGCGTGATCTCGCGTCAGAGCGTCCATGTGGTCTACTCGGGCGCCCCCCTGCGCTCGTATGCGCGGTGCTTGTGGAAGGTTCGCGTCTGGGATGAAGACGGCGCAGCCTCGCCCTGGAGCGAGCCGGCCCGCTGGTCGATGGGCATCCTATCTCCGGATGAATGGGAAGCCAAGTGGATCACCCACACACCGCCCTTGCCCGAGGGAGAGCAGGACGGCCGTGCCCTCACCTTCGACGGCTGCCAATGGGTGTGGTTTCCCGAGGGCGATCCTCGGGGAGAGGTCCCCGCCGGGCCGCGGTACTTCCGACGGACCTTCGATCTTCCCGCGGGACGGGGCGTACAGTGGGCCGGGCTGCTGCTCACCGTGGATGACCGCTTCGTCTTGCATGTCAACGGCCGCGAGCTGCTGCGCACCGAGGGCCCGGAGCCCTGGCGCACACCGCGCATCGTGGACGTGACCGCGGCACTGAGGGCGGGGCGGAATGTGCTCGCGGTGGAGGGCATCAACAATGCGCCGAGCCCGGCGGGTCTCATCGGGGTCCTGGTGGTCAAGACGGATGACGGCGAGCCGCTGCGCATCGTGAGCGACGAGCGGTGGCTCAGCTCCGAGGCGGCTCCGGAGGGCTGGACGGCCCCGGAGTTCGACGAGGGCTCCTGGAGGCCCGTGGTCGAGTTGGGCGGGATGGGCGTGGCGCCCTGGCACGCCCTGCGCGTGGGTGGCCGCGATTCCTGGAGCCAGGACCGGCCCGGCCCCATCCTGCGCAGGGCCTTCACCGTCGGCAGGCCCATCGCCTCGGCCACGGTGCACCTCAGCGGCCTGGGCTACTACGAGCTTCGCCTCAACGGCGAGAAAGTGGGAGACCGGGTGCTGGACCCGGTCTTCACCCGCTACGACAGGCGCGTGCCGTATGTCACCTACGACGTGACCGACCGACTGGTGCAGGGGCCCAACGCGATCGGCGTCCTCTTGGGCAATGGCTTCTTCAATCAACACGCCCGAGACGCCTGGGACTTCGAACGGGCCCCCTGGCGCGCGCGGCCCCGCCTGCTTGTGCAGTTGCGGGTCGTCTATACCGACGGCACCGCGAGCGTATTGGGAACAGACGACACCTGGCGGGGCACCACGGGCCCCATCGTGCGCGACGGCGTACGCAACGGCGAGCTTCACGACGCCCGGCTGGAGTTGCCGGGCTGGGACCGACCGGGCTTCGACGCCTCCGCCTGGGAGCGCGCCGAGGTCACGCGGGGTCCGGCCGGCGAGCTGCACGCGCAGATGATGCCGCCCGTCCGCGTGCACGAGACGCTCACCCCGGTGTCGGTCTCCGAGCCCGCCCCGGGCGTATTCGTCTACGATGTGGGCCAGAACATCGCCGGCTGGGCGCAGTTACGGGTCTCGGGGCCCGCGGGGACGCAGGTGCAGTTGCGCTACGGCGAGCGCCTCAAGCCCGATGGGAACCTGGAGCAGGCCCAGATCGCCTCCCTGGTGTACGAGGGGCCGTTCCAGACCGACACCTACATCCTCAAGGGTGAGGGGACCGAGGTCTGGGAGCCCCGGTTCACCTACCACGGCTTCCGCTATGTGGAGGTCACGGGCTTTCCGGGCACGCCCACGGTGGACGATCTGCGGGCCAAGGTGGCGCATACGTCCTTCACCCCGGCCGGGAGCTTCGCCTGCTCCAATGGGCTCCTGAACCGGATCCAGGAGTTGACGCTGTGGTCCTATCGGGGCAACTATCTGGGCTTCCCCACCGACTGCCCGCACCGGGAGAAGAACGGCTGGACCGGAGACGCGCATCTTGCCGCCGAGCAGGGCCTCTTCAACTGGGACAACGCCGCCGGCTATGAGAAGTGGATGAACGACTTCGCCGACGAGCAGCGGGACAACGGGGAGCTTCCGGGGATCGTCCCCACTTCCGGCTGGGGCTACGGTACCGGCCCGGCGTGGGACAGCGCCTACATCCTGATCCCCTGGTACCTGTACGTCTACCGCGGCGACACGCGGGTGCTGGCCGACCACTACGAGGGCATGAAGCGCTATGTGGACTATCTGACCACCCGCCAGAAGGACTTCATCGTGGACTACGGCCTGGGCGACTGGTGTCCGGCCAAGACCGCGACACCGTCGGCGGTGACCTCCACGGGGTACTACTATGTGGACGCCCTCACGGTCTCGAGGGCCGCGGCGGCCCTGGGCCATGACGGGGACGCCCGCAAGTACGCCGCGCTGGCCACTGAGATCCGCGAGGGGTTCAACCGCGCCTTCTACAGGGGCGGCGGCATCTACGCCGAGGGGAGCCAGACTGCTCTGAGTTGCGCCCTCTATCAGGGCCTGGCGCCTGAGACAGAGAGGGAAGCCGTGCTGGAGGCTCTGGTCGCCAACATCGAGGCCCAGGACGGCCACCTCGATACGGGCATCCTGGGGGCCAAGTACCTCTTCCGCTGCCTGACGGCCGGCGGCCGGACGGATGTGGCCTATCGCATCGCCACCCGGACCACCTATCCCAGTTACGGCGACTGGATTGAGAAGGGCGCCACCACGCTGTGGGAGGACTGGGGCGGCGGCGCTTCGCTGAACCACATCATGTTCGGCGACATCAGCGCCTGGTTCTACGAGGTCTTGGCGGGGATTGTCCCGGACTCGGAGCATCCGGGCTTTGCGCACTTCACCATCGCCCCGCATCCGGTGGGAGACCTGACGTGGGTGAGGGCCGAGCACGAGTGCCCCTACGGGACGATCCGCAGCGCCTGGCGCATCGAGGACGGTAAGCTGACACTCGACGTGACGGTACCGGTGAGCACGAGGGCAACGGTCCGGGTGCCGGCGAGGGACGGGGAGGGTGTGGTGCATGAGGTGGGCTCCGGACAACACCGGTTCGTGGCGGATTGGTAAGCCAAAGTCGGCGGATGCAAAAAAAGCCACCGGCGGCCGCCCCAGGGATGAGGAAGCCGCCGGTGGTATCGCAATGGCCCGGAAGGGCCGGGGGGGATCAGCAGAAGGCGCACGTGGGCGACCCCGGCGATGACCCAGATAGCACGCACCGACGGGACCCAGGGCGAACCCGCGCTGGTGCCAGCAACCGAGGCAGGGGAGGTCGCCTCGGGCGAGATCGGGTGGCCCGCTACTTGAACAGAACTAGATGCTCCAGGAACCGTTGCACAAGCTCCGATGCCTGGGCATGGTTGTGGAAGGTCGTGTAGATCACGGTCCCTGATCCGCTGGTGAACCGGACGGCCAGGGGGGAGTTGGCGACGACCTCACTGGGACCAACGGCCGTGCTGTGGGTGCGCGGTGCGAGCCCCAGGGATGCGGCCGCCGCGGCGCCGATCTCAGGGCTTCCTGCCACGAGCACTTCCACGCCCTCCGAAACGGAGAGGACTGGTACCCAACCCCCAAGGTCGTAGTCCACCGTCATCTGCTGGACTCCGAGGACGCCCGCCAGAGCGGGGTCACGGATCGTGCCCTCGATCACCTGTGTTGTACCGGCGAAGGGGCTCTCGTACAGCACGAGTCTGCCGGGGAAGGCACCGGTCACCACGAAGGCGGCGAAGTCCGACGCGTACAGACGGCCACCGCCGTTGACGAATGCGGCCAGGCTGCCCGTAACGCCGGCACTGGGCGACGTCGCCACCGCGGCGCAGTTCACGCATATCAGATCGTACTTGCTGTTGAGTTCCGCATCATCCAGGTCGGCAAGCTCCACCTGTGTGAAGCTGTGCCCCAGGGCGCTGAGGACGGCGCCCAGGTCGTCATACTGGGGTGCGGTCACGGCGACGCGCAGTGGCGTTTCCACGAGGCGGACATCGCCGCCGCCGACCAGCGTCAGGTTGCTGCCAAGGCGCGGGTCGGTGGCGTGACCGTTTTCAGCAACCCGCGCCATCGCCTCCGAGGACGTAGCGGCATCCAGCAGTAGGCGTGCGAAGAGGTCCTCACCCGCGTCCGAGGCCGCGTCGGTCCCGACAGTGCCGTTCCAGCCCACGAAAGCGACGTCGGCCTCAGGCGCCCGCACAAAGGCGTCCGCCATTGTGTTGTTCAGTGTGCTGTCGCACGACTCGAAGCTCACCAGACAGTGCGCCGGCGCCGTGGTGTACGTGGTGAAGAAACTCGGCGTCGCCGCGTAGTATGACGAACTGTCACCTGACACGGTGACGAGGATCAGTCGGTCTGCGGACAGGTCGCTGGCGTAGCGCATCTCTCCGTCCTGCACGCGCTCGCCGGTGCAGATATTGACGATGCCTTCCGCGACGCCGCCGTGGCTGTTCACGTGCACAACACCGTAGTCTTGAAGGCCTTTGAAGTCGCTGACCGACACATCCTGCTGGGTCTTCTCCGTGTTCCACTTGAATGTCACGTCGTAGCCTGCGCCGTCCAGGAGTCCCCGGATGTAGTCGCAGTCATCCACTGCAGGGAGCACCCCCCACAGCGGGCGCCAGTCCCAGTTGAAGGGCGAGAGCACTAGCGCCTTCCTGGGCGCCACCAGGGCGCGAGTGCGCACAGCCTCCCTCGCCACCTGTGCAACCGCCTCAGTGGCGTCGGTACGGACGGTGAGCTGCCGCCGGGTGCTGGTGAGGATCGCGCCCCTTGTACCATCATCGAAACGCAGCCAGATGGATCCCTCGCCGGCGTGTGCGCCCGCGTCCGCGACCCCCGGCAGCGTCTTCAGCGTCGCGGCTGCCTGTTGCCGCGCGTTCTCAGCGCCTACAGTGGCCGACAGTTCATCAAACACAGCACGTCCCGCCTCGAGGGCCTCGAGCGACCGATGCTGCGACTGCGGTGTAGGGGTCGGCTCCTCGTCGTTTCCTCCCCCTCCTCCACACCCTCCAAGGGCGAGCAGTACGGCGACAGCCAGAGCCCACGATGTGACAAGACACCTGCTCATGCTACCGTCACTCCTGTCCATTGGCGGTCCCGAGTGCAAGCTGGGTCCCGGCGGGGGCTTGGGGGAAAGCCGCCCGCCGGGTGCGACAGGGGCCGGATGGCCCAAAGCGCGTGCTGACGGGGTCGGGTCGCCCCTGCGGGCCGCGACCCCACAGGGGACGCTCGGGGTTACCTGCGGCGGTTTGTCTCGGGCGCCTCCTCCCCGGCGCACTTGTCCTGTGGGTCGGCCGGCGGCAACGCGGCGGAGGCAGTTGACGCGTCTCCGATGCGGTACCAGTAGCGACCGGTCTGCTCTTCGTACGTGCTCAGGCCGATGGCGTAGGTGGTGCCTCTCGTGGCCCAGAAGCTCAGAGATGCCGCTAGTCCCGGTCCAGAGTCGTCGTCAGTACCCACAACTGGGGAGTAGTCCCAGTCTTCCCACGCCGAGCAGCGGCACACGACGATGTATGGATCCGCCAGGCTCCCTGCCCCGCCGGCGGGGTCCATCCGAACCGTGATATAGCCGTCGCGCCGCGCGGTCACGAACACGACGTCGACGGGGCCACGGACCAACTGACGGTCTCCCCAGGTTAGTTCCCCCTCCCCCTCCATCGGCCAACTATCGCCTCCTCCTCCGCTGCATCCCGTTGTGAAGCAGATCAGTCCAGTCGTGGTCAATGCTACCATCGCCACCAGCAAGTATCTGTTCATGGCCGCTATCTCCGGTGTCGGGCAGGTCCGTCGCCCCGTATCGTGCGCTGAATTGGTCCCGCTCAGAGACTAGAACTTGTACCCAACCGAACCCACGCCATACGACTCGACACGGTCGGCGTTGCTGAACACCAGGCCGAACTGCCAGAACAGTCCGTTGTTGTCATCGTTGGCCGAGAACAACTTGCGGGTGAACAGCCTGACGCCGTCGGGCACTATGCCGAAGCCGAGGTCTCCCCACTTGGGCATGCTGTAGATCGCCCCCAGCGTCAGACCTGAGCCATCTGCACTGATGCTGCCGCCGCTGATGTCGTACGCGCTCAGGCCGCCCTCGACCGCGAACTGCTGAGACAGCGGGTACTGGTACGCCGCCTCCCAGGTGAACCCACTGGCGCCCGAAACGCTGTTGCCAGAGCCGTCCTGCACGGTCGCCGACGTCAGCCCCAGGGTCAGCAGCGGGGAGCCCTTTGGCTTCGCCGCGGCCTCCTCCTGCGCCAGAGCGGTGGCGCATGGCAGGGCGATGGCCAGACCGATCAACAACACGGCTACCGTACTGCGTGCGTGCATCACTTGATGCCTCCTCGTATTGCACGGCTTGTGGTGGTACGCTTGCTTCTCTGCCCGAACGGCGTGCGACATCCTGTCAGGTCAACCCGTAGTCATCCTCCCGTTCTGGCTCCAGTCCGCGCGGTTCTGGGGTCCCGGCGGGGGCTTGGGGGAAAGCCGCCCGCCGGGTGCGACAGGGGCCGGATGGCCCAAAGCGCGTGTTGACGGGATCGGGTCGCCCCTGCGGGCCGGGGCCATGCCGGGGACGCTCGGGGTCACCTCCGGCAGTTTGCCTCGGGCGCCTCCTCACCGGCGCACTTGACCTCTGCGTCGGCCGGCGGCAACGCGGTGGAACTCGGCCCGTCGGCGCACCCCGGTCCGGCTGCCGTCGGCTCCCGGCCCCACCTACAGCTCATCGAGTGTGGCGCCCCTCTTGTCGCTGTACTCGGCATCAGTGATGAGGCCCCGGGCCCTCAGGACTTCCAGGTTCTGCAGCCTCTCATGCGGGCCTCGATCCGAGGCGGGCATCGCGCCTCCTGCGCACGCTTTCCCTGCCTGTCCGTCCGCCTCGTACGATGGCACCGGTGTCATGTGTGGGGTGCTCAGCGCGCAATGCCCTACCCGATCACGATATGCACTGTCTCCGTCCCATCGCGAACGTTCCTGGCCACCTCCTTGCCGTCGCAGTACAGGGCGTCCGCGTCGCCATCGCCCTCCCAGCGCAGCACGAAACGCCCCTGGCAGTCTGTGCGCACGACAAGCGTCCTGCCACCGCGGCCGCCCACTGCGGCGCTGATCTGCGAAAGAGTGCTGGGCTGGCCGTCCCGGTAGGTGACCACTCCGCTGATGAGCCCCATGGTGCCCCTCCCTGGCCGTCGTCTCCGGGGCGGCAGGAAGAGACGTACTTCCGCCGCCCGAGGCGCCCCGGAGGATTCGTTGACGCCTCTGAAGAATACGTCACGTTCGGGTGCTATCGGGCGGCGAGGCTCGACACACGCCCCCAGATCGGAGCCTTGCGCGGGCGGTGTTCACGAAACGCCATCCGGCACCTTTACAATCCGGTTGAGACTACGTATTGTAGTAGATAATACAGAGCAACGACGACCACGTCGAGACGCATCTTGGGTGCATTTATGGCGCATTTCACCGGCATGTTTTGCACCTTCGCTGAGGTGAACTCAACCACATGAAGCAAAACAACCTGCGTCGACTAAGGCAACAAAGGGGGCTCACGCAGCGCGAGTTGGCCGATCTGGCGGGTATCGACATCACGACGATCAAGCGCCTTGAAGGCGGCCAGACGAAGCGTCCGCATGGGGCGAACCTGCGCAGCCTGGCCGATGCTCTCGGGGTCGAGCTGGAGTCCCTCATGCCCCCCTCGGCCGCGGCGGCGCGGCCCGGGTTGGCCCCCGCTCCCCCCGCCGTCACGCACCTTGTGGGCAGGGCGGGAGACATCCAGCGGGGCTGTGAGCTTCTGTCCGCCAGCGGTGGTCCGCGGACGGTGACGCTCTCCGGGCCTCGAGGTGTTGGCAAGACGGCGCTGGCCCAGGCCGTCGCCTTCGGGGCCGCGGAGGCCATGGGCTTTCAGCGCACTGTGTGGCTGAGCGCCAAGGCCGAGGAGCTCGAGCCTCGGGGCGTGTGTCGGGTGCGGGCCTCGCTGTCATCTCTATCCGATCTGCTCTACGCCATCGGCTGTGCCTTCGGCCACAGCGAGATCGGGACCATGCCACCGGAGGAGCAAGAGCAACTCACCCATCAACTACTCTCCAGCTCCGCGGCCCTGCTGGTCGTGGACAACCTCGACTGCCTGCTGGATGACGAGCGGGAGCAAATCGCGAGATACCTTCACACGCTGCCGCAGGGCACACGCGCCTTGACCACCAGCCTCGGCCCCCTGGGCATGGCCGACGAGGGTTCGGTGGTAGTGCGGCCCCTGGGGCGCAGCGACTCATACCTCCTGATCGACCGCGAGGCGGCGCACAAACAGGTGGCTCTGCGTGGAAGCGACAAGGGCGCCATCTATGGGGCGGTGGGCGGCATTCCACTGCTGCTCACCTGGTGCGTGGGCCGGATGGCTCTGGACAACCAGACGGTGAGCGGTGTGCTGCGCCTGCTGCGCGATCCGGCCGCCGATGTGCATGAGTGGTGCTTCGGGCAGTTCTGGGACGCCCTGCCGAGCGAAGACTGCCGCCAAGTCATGGCCGCGGCTGCCATCTGCCGCGGGCCGGCCGAACGGGAGTTTCTGGGACGCATCGCCGCCATCGGCGACCCCGCCGCCCGCGACCGCACCCTCGCCCAGTTGTCGGCCCGCGCCACCCTGCTGACGTACGATCGCGCCACCGACCGTTATAGCATGCTCCCCCTCACCCGGGACGGCGCCCTGCGGCAGTTGTCCGCCATGCCCGACGCCCGCCAGATGTGGCTCCGGGTCGTGACCTATTACACAGAGCTCGCCGCCGGCATCGACGACGACGCCAATGCGTGCTGGGACGCGCTGGAGGCCGACGCCGAGAGCATCATGGGCGTGGCGGACTGGTGCTGTGCTGTGGGGGAGTGGGAGGCTCTCGCGGGCCTGCTGCGCCACATCAACCAGTACCTCTATGCGCGCTTCCGCTGGGCCGATCTCAGACGCCTGGGGTCGCTGGTGCTGCAGAATGCCGAGCAAGTACACGACCCCAACCTTCTGGCCAATCTGCGCCGCGACCTGGCATGGGTCTACCTGGAGCTTGGCGAGCACGAAACGGCGCGCGCCCTGGCGTTGGACGCTCTGGCCGGTTTCGAGCGCCAGGGGGACTTCCGCCTGCAGTCCACCTGTCTGCGGTACATGGCACAGATGGCGCTGCGCGAGCGGGACTACCCCGCGGCTGACGAGTACCTGAAACGTTCGGTCTGCGCGGCCGAGAAGGCCACCCCCAACGGGGCCCTGTTGGCGATGCTGGACAACCTCTACGCCTGTCTCCATCAGCAGGAGGGCGACCTCGATGCGGCCCAGCGTGACTATGAGAGCTCCCTGCGCCGTAGGCGGGAGCTTCCCACACCGGATCGCTTCGGCATGTGCTCGGTGCTGCGCAACCTGGGCGAGCTGGCCCTCAACCGGGGTGACCACCGGCAGGCCGAGGCCAGGCTGATGGAATGCCTGGCGCTGTGTGAGGAGGTGGCCCGTCGCGACCTGATTGGCGGGGCGAAGGTGCTGCTCGCTCAGGTGCGGGCCGAGCAGGGCAGAACCGATGAGGCGGTTGAGTTGGCCGAGGAGGCCGAGAAGGTGTTTGCCGGGCTGGGGCTGTCGTCGGACCTGCGTCGGACGCGAGACCTGCTGCAGACCCTGCGGACCACCGGCACCTGACGCCCGCAACGCCCCGCGGGCACGGCCCGTCGACAGGGGGACGGATCGACGCCGGACGACTGAAGCCGTTCGGCGTCTCGCGCTCCGCGTTCCCCTGAGCAGTCCTGAGTGCCGCGATGAAGAGGAAGGGCCGGGCGAGGGGCGAAATGAGTGCCGTTGCCACTCCCGGGGAACGGGTGCAGGCTCCCCGGTGCGCCGTGGGTGTCGCTGCCTCGCGGCGCTGATCGGCGTCTCACCCGGAACAGGAGCCTCGACCATGGCACTTCTCACCGCCGCCGTGCCCTGCCTCCTACTCATCGCCGCTGTGTCCGCCGGTGCCCAGGGCGCAGCGACCGCCCTGCAGGACCCTATCGCTCTTGAGCCCGTCCGCATCGCACCGGGCCAGTCGGCGACCCTCACGCTCCCCGCGCTCCCTGCGCGGGCCGGTCTAGTCTCCGCCCTCGGCTTCCGGGCCTACGTCGCCCACCCCACGCGGGCCGGCTGCAACTACAACGCCTCCGTGCTTGTCAATGGCGCTGCCGTGAGCAGGCGCGACGCCGGAGGCCAGGAGCGGCTCCTGGGCCGTCCCGTGAGCTTCGAGCTCACCGGTCACATCGATAGCGGTTTCTCGGTGGTCAGCGGCGATCGCCTCATGGCCATGTTCGCCCCCGATGCCCAGCAGGCCGACGCGATGAGTGAAGACGGCCTCGGCGGCACATTCCTGCTGGACATTGCCGACCTCGTCAGCGGCGTGGACGGCAATTCGCTGCAGTTCCGCAACCACATCGCGCCCACGCCCGACACGGCCGCACGGGATCTCGTGGTACAGGACATCGCCGTGGGGTGGCTGGATCGCGCCTCGTTCCCGGCGCCAAGGATGGTCGTCCCGCAGCGCGGCGAGGTGTCCCAGACTGTAGAGCGCGGCGGCATCACCCTTGGCCAGAGCACAGCCGGCGGCTTCATCGTTCAGTCCGGGGGAGCCGAGGTCCTGGTGGAGACCGGGCTGGGCATGACCCCGGCCACCGCCTCGTGCCTGATCGCCGACGATGCCGCCGGGCCGGGCGCGGCGGTGAGCGTGGGAACTGAGCCGTACGGGGCCGCCGGGTTCGCCCTGCAGGCCAGGTGGGAGAGCATCGGCCTGCGGCGCACCGTAGCCATCGAGGAAGGCGTCGTCCGCTGGCGGGAGACTTGGACCAACCTCGGCGAGCAGATCAGCGGTGTCCCCTTCCGCCATCGGGTCTTCCCCCGGCAGGGCGCCACCGGTTTCCGCCTGGGGGGCTCCGATGGGAGCAGCGCTCTCGCCGGCAGTCCCGGCAACCCCACCTTGTACCTGGAGACCGCCGACGGCAACGGGGTCGGGGTAACGGCCGAGAGTGACTGGCTCCGCCTGCTCATGGGGCTGCGCTACAGCGCCGGCGGCGGGGAGGTCTACTCCACTACTCTGGCACTGGCGCCGGGCAAGCAGGTGAGCTTCGAGCTGACCCTCACACCCGTCGCCGCCGGAGACGGCTACTTCGGGTTCATCAATGGTGTGCGGAAGCGCTGGGGTGTCGGCGGCGCCACTCAGCAGCACGCGGTCTTCTGGGGCTACGCACGGCCCGCGGGCGAGATGGACGAGGAGGAGAGGGTCCGGCGCGCCCTCGGCCATCTGGGCCCCGTCTACGTGGTGCTCGGGCCGTGGCAGCGGCTGGTGCCCGACGCCAGGGTCGTGACGGCCGGCAGGTACCCCAGGCTCCCGGCCGACGCGCCCCCGACACCCGGAGGCTGTCCCGATCTGGATGTGGACGCCTTCTTGACCTTCGCTCACCGCGAGCCGTACCACGAGCAGTTGCGCATCGACGTGGAGCGCATCCGCCGCGCGGCGCCGGAAGTCAAGGTCATGCAGATGCTTCACCCGGCCATGGAGGCCGTCTACAAGCCGCTGGCCCACCGCTGGGCCATCGCCGGTGAGGCCATCCTCACGCCCGAAGGCAGGCCCTTTGAGACCTCCCACTACTCCCGGGCCTGGCTGGGTGACTACGTGGACAGGGACTGGGGCGTGCTGTACTACGTCCCCCTCCCCGGCTCGGAGTACCTGCGCCAGGTGCTCGGCGGGGTGCGGCGGGCGTTCCGCGAGCTGGACCTGGATGGCATCTACTGTGACGAGTTCTCCTGGGCCGGAATGAGCCGGGGCTACAGCCGCTACGACTACGGCCGCTGGGACGGCCACTCGGCCGACCTCGACGAGAGCGGTGAGGTGCTGCGCCTCAAGTCCGACAACGGCTGCATCACCGAGAGCTGCCAGTTGCAGATGGTGCACGAGGCTCTCGGCCGCGGCCGCTACTTCCTCGGCAACGGCCCCAACGTGCTGCGCAGCCTCAACCACTTGCCCCACGCCCGGTTCGTGGAGGGCGGCAACGGCCAGTCCGCCTGGCCCCAGAACCACCTGAGCCCGACGCCCCTGATCCTGGGTAACATGGGCGACGAGACCACCCTGGCCGGTGTCTTCGCCGGCGTCAGGCAGTGCCTGCAGGAGGGCTGCCTGTACTCGCCCACCGAGGTGAACCTGCTCCTCGATGGCCCCGACAACTTCGTGTGCAAGCAGTACCCCATCACGGTGGAGGAGCTGGGGCCGGGCTGGGTCGTGGGCAGGGAGCGCATCGTCACCACCGTGTCGCGGCAGTTCGACTGGTCGCCGGAGCCGGGAGCGGAGGCCCTGCTCTACCGCTACGACAAGACCGGCGCCCTGCTGGACAAGACGCCCGCGACGGCGACGGACGGCAGGCTGAGCCTCGAGGTGCCGGAGGGTGGGCTGGTGATCGCGGAGCGGGGCGTGGCGGCGGACCGGGGGTAGCTCGACGCGTTTGGCCAAGCCGGTCACGTACCGCCCGCATGCCGTGCATCCGCCGGCAGACGGGCCACCACGGACGGAAGCAAGCTTATCCATCGGCTCCGTCTGCGCAACGTTCTGTCGTATGGTCCCGACAGCGGCCCTGCTGACTGTGACCCATGTGTGGTGCTCACGCAGCGCGTCGCTTTACTTCGGTTCCTCCCTGTGCTATCATGACGCTATCGGCGCAGGACCCCGCGCTGGGCCGCTCGAGCTTCCGACGAGCGGCGCGGCAGGCGGCATCCGCACCCAGCATGCGCCGGCGGCCTCCGGGCCTACCACCCCCGGACCGACCGTAATGGAAACCAAGAGGTGGCACGTAATGCTGTCCAAGGACGACAAGCAAGGCGTCATCGACAAGTACAAGCAACACGCCAGTGACACAGGTTCGCCCGAGGTGCAGATCGCGCTTCTCACCAGCCGCATCCAGTACCTCACCGAGCATCTGCGGACCCACCGCAAGGACCACCACTCCCGCCGTGGTCTGCTGAAGATGGTCGGGCAGCGCCGCAGGCTGCTGAACTACCTGCGGAACAAGAACATCGAGCGGTACCGGGCGCTTATCGCCGATCTTGGTATCCGCCGCTAGACAGGTGTCCGAGCCGCGCCGGCGACTGTTCGCCGGCGCGGTCCCATAACAAGGGCTCTTATGCCCATTTCCGGTTAGAGGACCTCCGGGAGACTACGGGGAATCAGGGAAAGCAGGGGCCGAGACGTTGGTGGTGTCATCGAGGCTTGGGGCGGTAGCGAGCTGCACGGCGCAGGTTACCCGGCGACAGATGCTCTCACGCCGCGCGCAGGCTGTGCCTGGGCGCGACATTTGCGTTGTCTGCCACGGCGCTACTCCCCATCCACAGGGCGGCTTACGCCCCCTGTTTTCCCTGTTTCCTCGCAGCATCTCTCCCCTTCGTCCTCTGACCGGGCTCAGGAGGACCTTTGATGGCCCAAAAAGTTAGTACCGACTTTGCCGGTCGCGAGCTGACGTTCGAGGTCGGGCGGCTGGCATTGCAGTCTGATGCCGCCATCCTCACCACCTACGGAGAGACGATGGCGCTGGTCACGGTCAACGTGACCGACGAGCCCACCACACTGCCTTTCCTGCCCCTGCGGGTCGACTTCGAGGAGAAGATGTACGCCGTAGGCCGGATTCCCGGGGGGTTTTTCAAACGTGAAGGCAAGCCCTCGGATGAGACAACCATCATGGGGCGCTCCGTGGACCGCCCCATCCGCCCGCTGATCCCCTCCGGCCTGCGCAATGATGTGCAGGTTATCGTGACGCCCCTGTCGGTGGAAGGCACCTCCTCCATCGCCCTGGTGGGGATGATCGGAGCCAGCGCGGCCCTGCACATCTCCCGGGTACCCTTCAACGGCCCCTTCGGCGCCGCCCAGGTGGGCCGCATCGACGGCGAGCTGGCGCTCAATCCTCCCCACGAGAATCTCGGCACCGGCGCGTTCAACCTCATCGTCGCCGCCACCCGCGAGGGCTTCGTGGACATCGAGATGGAGGGCGACCAGATCCCCGAACAGCAGGTCTACGAGGCCCTCGAGATGGGCTTTCAGGCCTGCCAGCCGGTGATCGAGGCCATCGAGGAGCTCAGGAAGCTCGTGGGCAAGCCCAAGGGCGACTTCCCCCTCTGGGAGCCGGACCCCGGCATCGTCGATGTGGTGATGTCGCAGTTCCTCGACAGAGTGCGGGCCAATATCGAGGTCGTCGACAAGCAGGAGCGCAATCTCGAGGCGGCGGCGCTGCGCAAGGAGATCCTCGCCGCCCTGCCCGAGGAGCTGCAGTCCAAGACCCCGGACCTGGAGTATGTGTTTGAGAAGGTCCAGAAGGAACGCCTGCAGCAGGTGGTGATCGACGAGGATCGCCGGGTGGACGGCAGGGGCTTCGATGAGGTCCGGGCCCTCACCTGCGAGGTCGGCATCACCCCCCGCACTCACGGCTCGGGCCTGTTCACCCGCGGCGACACCCAGGTGCTCACCCTCACCACCCTCGGCGCCTGGCGCGATCAGAAGCTCGTGCGCTCCCTGGACGAGGAAGAGTACACGCACTTCATGCACCACTATAACTTCCCGCCCTTCTGCGTGGGCGAGGTGCGCGCCTTGCGCGCTCCGGGGCGGCGCGAGGTGGGACACGGCGCTCTGGCCGGCAAGGCCATCGAGTACGTGCTGCCCGAGGACGCCGACTTCCCGTACACCATGCGGTGTGTCTCCGAAGTCCTCGGAGGCGACGCCTCCACCTCCATGGCCAGCGCCTGCGCCACCACTCTGTCCTTGATGGACGCCGGCGTGCCGATCAAGGCTCCCGTCGCGGGGATCTCGGTGGGGCTTGTCTATCGCGACCTGGAGCATTACCGGGCCTTCGCCGACATGCAGGCCGTTGAGGACTTCCTGGGACACATGGACTTCAAGGTGGCGGGGACCCGTGAGGGCATCAACGCCATACAGGTGGACACCAAGCTCGATCAGGGCATTCCCCTGCCGGTGTGCAAGGACGCCCTGGACGTCGCTTTGCAGGCGCGTCTCGGCATCCTGGACGCCATGGCCGAGGCCATCCCCTATCCGCGGGCCGAGCTGTCCAAGTACGCCCCGCGCATGTTCACCGTCAACTTGCCCTCGGACAAGATCGGCATGGTCATTGGCCCCGGTGGTAAGAACGTGCGCAAGATCCAGGAGCAGTTCGAGGTCCAGGTGGACATCGACGATGAGGGTGTGGCCTACATCTTCGGCTCCGACGGGGAGAAGGCCGCCGCGGCCCATCAGATGATCGCCGACATGACGCGGGAGATCGCGGTGGGCGAGGTGTTCCAGTCCAAGGTGGTCAGCACCGTGCCCTTCGGCGCCTTCGTCGAGCTGATGCCCGGACGCGAAGCGCTCCTGCATATCTCGCACCTGGCCTGGGAGCATGTGAACAAGACCGAGGACGTGGTGCAGCCGGGCGATGAGCTCGAGGTCAAGGTCATTGAGGTGGATGATGAGGGCAAGGTCCGCGTGAGCCGCAAGGAGCTCCTGCCCAAGCCGCCCGGCGGCGGCAGCAGCGGCGGCAGCGGTGGCGGGCCGTCCCGAGGCGGTGGCTCCAGAGGGGGCTCTCGCGGCGGCGGCGGCGGCAGTCGGACCCCGCGAGAGGGGTCATCCAGGGAGCGCCACGACGCCGCCCCCGCTTCCGGGCGCAAGGCCGATGAGATCAGCGACTTCGACACCGGGCAGGGCAAGGCGTACTTCCGGGAGAAGAAGTCCTAACAGCACTGCTCTGCAGCCGCAGGAGACGGGGCACCTCGCCCCGTCTCCTGCGGCTCACAGGCCGGGTTCATCCACGCGAAGGCACCCACCGGACCCCGAGCCACCAACACAGGGAGATAAGCAAACATGGCCAGGCTGGGCTACGCCCTGACGGCGATGGTGACGCCGTTCGCCGACGACCTGAGCGTCGATCACAAGCGCGCCGCCGAACTGGCGGAGTACCTGGTTGCCCACAAGTCCGACGGCCTCGTGGTGGCCGGCACCACGGGCGAGTCGCCGACCCTGAGTGCCGAGGAGAAGCTGGGCCTCTTCAGGACCGTCCGGGATGCCGTGGGCCCGGACATCGTCGTGATCGGCGGCACGGGAAGCAATGATACCCGTAGCTCCATCGAGCTCACCCGCGCCGCCTCCGAGCTGGGCATTCTTGACGGCGTGATGCTCGTGGGGCCGTACTACAACAAACCCTCCCAAGAAGGGCTCTACCAGCACTTCCGGGCCTGCAGCCAGGCCACCGATCTGCCGGTGGTGCTGTACAACGTTCCCGGCAGGACGGGCAAGAACATCGAGACCGACACCGTCCTGCGCCTGGCCCGCGATCTGCCCAACGTCGTCGGACTGAAGGAAGCCTCCGGCGACATGACCCAGATCAGCCGGATCTGCGCGGGCAAGCCCGAATCCCTGGACGTCTACTCCGGGGAGGACGCCGTCACCTTGCCCATGCTCTCCGTGGGCTGCGTCGGTGTTATCAGCGTCGTCTCGCACCTGGTGGGTCCGGACATGGCCGACATGATACACGCCTTCCACGCCAAAGACACCAGGCGTGCCTGGCACCTGCACCACAAGCTCCTGGACATGTTCGAGGCCTGTTTCCTGTCCTCGGGTAATCCCGCCTGCGTTAAGTACGGCCTGGAGGTCTGTGGTTTCCCGGTGGGCCCGTCGCGCCTCCCCGTGGTGCCGGCGAGCGAGAAGGATCGGGCGCAGATCCGGCAGGTCTGCGAGGCCCTGGGGATCGCCGGGACTTAGGACCCGCGAGCCACGACGGCCCCGTGCACGCAGGTGTCCGTACGCAGGCCGTTCCCGCCGTTGGTACGCCACGAGCGCGACTGCGGCCCACCCACCGGCACGTGCGAGCCGGTCGGCGACACCGGGCAAGGCCCGTGCCACGGCCGGCCACACCAGCGATCGACAAAGCCCGTCGGAGCATGGCGATGCTGGACGAGATTGCCGCCGAAATCCGGCAGTGTCGGCGTTGCGCTCTCCACGAGAAGCGCACGCTGGCGGTGCCCGGCGAAGGCGATCCGCAGGCGCCGATCATGCTGATCGGCGAAGGGCCCGGCGCACAGGAAGACCTGCAGGGGCGGCCATTCGTGGGACCGGCCGGACAGCTCCTGGATGAACTGCTCACAAGAGCGGGCCTACAGCGGCAGGACGTGTTTATCACCAATATCGTCAAGTGCCGACCTCCCGGTAATCGCGACCCTCTGCCGGAGGAGGTAGGCGCCTGTCGCGACTTCCTCTTCGGTCAGATCGCCGCCATCAACCCGAAGGTGGTGTGCACCCTGGGCCGACCGGCGCTCCAGGCGCTCATCGATCCCAACGCCTCCATTGGTCGCGAGCACGGCAAACCCCGTTATCTCTACGGGAAGCTCTTCGTCCCTCTGTACCATCCTGCGGCCGCACTGCACCAGCAGAGCCTGCGGCCCGAGCTGGTAGCAGATATGGCGCGGCTGGAGGGCTTCATCCGTGACGCGCTGAGCATGCACGGCCACCACGTCTGAGCTGTGTGCCGGTCTTGGCCGTCGATGGTTCCGCCGTGCCAACCTCCCGTGGCCGTGCCGCGCCGGGCCGCGGAGCTCCACCGGCCTGCGGCCCGGCCTGTCCCGGCGCTGCGGCCGACAGACACAGCTACTGCGAGCGTGGCCCTAGAGCGATGTGTTGAGCCACACAGCGAGGTATGGACCAAGGAAAATGAGCTTCTCCCAGCATGGCGGTTCCCCTCTTCGAGTCATTTCACTAGGCGGCGTCGGCAGCATCGGCAAGAACATGACGGTGTTCGAGCAAAACGATGAGCTGCTCATCGTGGACTGCGGCCTGATGTTCCCCGACGCCGACCGGCCGGGGGTGGATGTCATCATCCCCGACATGAGCTACGTGTTCGAAAATGCCGATAGGGTCGTCGGAGTGGTCCTGACCCATGGGCATGAGGACCACATCGGCGCCCTGCCGTTCCTTCTGGAGCAGATGCCCGCCCGTGTCTGGGGTACCCCGCTGACCCTGGGGTTCCTCGAGAACCGCTTGAGTGAGTTCCGTCCCATGGAAGGGACGGAGTTGATCACCGTGGAGGCAGGAAGCACCATATCGGCGGGGAGCTTCCAGGTGGAGCTGGTGCGGGTGCACCATTCGGTGCGCGACGGAGTGGCCCTTGGGATCCACACCGAGCAGGGCCTGGTGGTGCACTCCGGAGACTACAAGTTCGATACCACCCCGCTGGACGGGGTGCAGACGGACTTCGCCAAGCTGGCCGAGTTTGGCAGTCGGCGCCCGATCCTGCTCCTGTCCGACTCCACGAATGTGGAGCGGCCGGGGTTCGCCGGTTCGGAGACACAGGTGGGTGAGGTCTTCGAGCGCATCTTCGCTGGCGCCCGGGGCCGGATCTATGTGACCTGTTTTGCCTCCCACATCGCCCGCATCGAGCAGGTCTTTCAGCACTCGGCGCGCACCGGGCGCCGAGTGGCGGTGGCCGGTCGCAGCATGACGCGGAACATCCAGACAGCCGTGCGCCTGGGCTATCTGGACATCCCTCCGGGCAGCGAGATTCCCGTGGATGTGGTGAACGAACTACCGCCGGATGAGGTGACCATCCTCGCCGCCGGCAGCCAGGGCGAGCCGTTCTCGGCGCTCACCCGCATCGCCATCGGCGACCACAAGTGGCTCGAGGCAGGGGAGGGAGACACCGTCGTCATCTCCGCCAGCGCCATCCCGGGCAACGAGAGTGCGATCCTCAGGACCGTGGACAACTTGTTCCGCAAGGGTGCACGGGTCATCTATGGCCGCGACGAAGGCGTTCACGTCTCCGGACACGGCAACCGTGAGGAGCTACGGCTGATGCTCAGCCTGGTGCAGCCCGAGTACGTGATGCCCGTGCACGGCGACTATCGCCACCTGGTGCTGTTCCGCGACCTCGCCGAGTCCATGGGCATCCCCAGGGACCACAGCATTCTCATGGAGCCCGGGGCCGTGGTGGAGTTCAGAAACCGCGTGGCCAAGCGCGTCGCCGACGTCCCCGGAGGCGAGCTCAATGTGGACGGGCTCGGAGTTGGGGACGTGGGAGACGTTGTGCTGGCCGACCGACAGAGCCTGGCCGAGGACGGCATCGTCCTGCCGGTGTTGGCCCTGGACCGTGACACCATGGAAGTCGTCGGAGGGCCGGAGATCTACTCCCGCGGCTTCGTGTACATGTCCGCGGCCCAGGACATCATCGATGATCTCAAGGAAGAGGTGCTCGCCACCTACGAGCGCCTGGCCGACGATGACACCGTCGACCCGGAGCTTCTGTACGACAAGATGCGGTCCTCCGTGGGCAAGCGAATCGGGGCTCTCACCGGCCGCCGACCTATGGTCGTGCCCGTGATCCTCCCCATCGGCGACGAGGATGCCACTGAGGAGGGCCTGGATTGCCCGGACGAGGCCGGTTCGGGTTGCGCCCAGAGGCCCCTTGATGTAGAATGAGCGCGCGATGGGATCATCCTGAAGCTTGGTGGATAGGACAACGCATGGCCCCAATCCGGAAGCCAACGCGGCGGACGCCGCTCCTATTGGTGTTCGTGGCCCTCGCTGTTCTCTACATCAGTGGCTGTGGAAGCCTCGACGACGCGCTGGCACGGGTGGTGTCGATTGCCCTGTCACCCACGGAGCTTGATGCAAGGGCCGGCGACATCGTGGCGCTGCAGGCGGTGGCGACCCACGACGACCAGACCCAGTCGACCGTCACCACACTGGCGGCCTGGACGTCGTCGGCGCCGGGAGTGGCGACGGTCTCCGACGGGGGAGTGGTGACGGCCGCCGCGCCCGGCACCGCTCGGGTATCCGCGTCCTACAACGGGGTCGAAAGCAATGCGGTCACCGTCGAAGTAGCCGCGATGCCGGTCCTTCCCACGGCATCCTATTGGCCCTTGACTATCGGCAATCACTGGGAGTACACGGGCACCGAGGTCACTCCCAACGCAGCCACCAGGGCCGGCGAGCCGATCACGATGACGCTCACCGTCTCGCGCCAGGCGCCGATCGGCGGCGTGCCCTGGTTCGAGGTGCTCACCAAGGGCTCCGATCCTCTGGACCCGCCCGGCTATATGTACGTGAGGCACGATCCGGACGGGCTGATGCGCCATGAGAGCGTGGGCACGGTGCCGATGAACCTGCTGGATGCCCGACTGACAGCGGGCACCACCTGGGTCGACCCGGATGACGCACAGATCAGCTCCGAGATACTCAGCACCACCGAGCATGTGGATGTGCCCGCAGGCAGCTACGATGACTGTCTGCTGGTTGAGCAGACCGACACTTACTACAGCCCACCCAGTCGCCAGCAGGTGTGGTACAAGGCCGGCCTGGGCATTGTCCGATCCAGGCTCTACACCGGGGACGAGTTGACCATCGAGCACAACCTGGTGCGGGCAGACGTGATTGGGAACTGAAGGCTCGTACCCCTCGTCTCCCGTCTCATCGTCGGACGCCCGGACGTCGGCTCGGGCCGGGCGATCCACTGTGCCGCGCCGGGTGACGGCACTGCCATGGGAGAGGCCCGTGTTGCGGAACCCCAGGATCCTCCTGGTGGAGGACAACCACAGCGTCGCCAAGAGCCTGGCGCATCTGCTCACAGGCTCAGGGTACGATGTTGTCACCGCCTATGATGGCGCCGAGGGCCTGCAGCTCGCCCGCAGCGAGGCCATCGACCTCATCCTGCTGGACTGGATGCTCCCCGACACCGAGGGCCCCGAGTTCCTCAGCGATCTCCGTGGCTTCTCCACCTCCCCCTGTATCATGGTCACCGCGCAGGACGGCCCCGAGCACGCGGTGCGGGCCCTGGAGGCGGGCTGCGACGACTACATCGAGAAGCCCATCCGGCCCGACGAGCTGCTGCTGAGAGTCGAGCGCGTCCTGCGGCGCGCGGCGGAAGACGCGGCGGACTGAGCCGGCGCTTCCGATCCTGGGCCCCACCGACACTGCCCACTGACGGCGACCTCACAGAGGGCTTCGTCCGTTTCGCCCGCCGCTACCGGCATTTGCTGCAGCCCGCTATCATGGATCGCGACGCCTGCCGGACGTCCGAGGCGTTCGTTGGGCGAGACGCTCACGCCGTATCACCAGAACGCTGCAGGGCGGCCCATTGCGGGCCGCCCTGTGTGTCTCCCCCCGCGGCGCGGGAGTTACCCCGACAGCGCGAACAGACTCGTCTCCAGCGCCGGGGCCAGCGGCTCGCCCGCGGCGTTCACCAGCCAGATGGACACCCCTACGCGGTCGCCGGTGGAGAGGGCGACCCTGCTCTGCTCCCCGGCCTGGGCGGGCAGGCTCACCGTCCGCGATCCCTGGGCCGTGGCGAGCTCGGCCCAGACGCGGTAGTCCTCGCCCCGGCTCGGAACGGCATTGACAACCACGGGCATGTCCACGGTTGAGCCGGCCGTGGCGAAGCCTCCCGAGGCGGCCAGCTCCAGGGGCTTGGGCACCTTCACCAGCAGGCGTGTCTCCTGCATCTTGCCGCCCTCGGGGCCCCAGGAGAGCGTGAGCGTCTGCTTCCCGGCGCGCTGCAGGTTCACCGGGAGGGAGACCTCGGCGGTGGCGCCGGGCGCGATCCGCACGCTCTCGCCGCTCCGGCCGCGGAGCCGGACAAGGGCGGTCGTGCTCTTGCCGGTGAGGTTGCGCAGACTGAGCTGCACGTTCTGCCTGCCCCACAGCGTCGGGACGTGGAGCCCGGCCAGGGCGATGGGGCCGACCTGCAGCAGCGCGGTGCCGAAGCGGTCGGGGGTGTGGAAGCCGCCGTACGGGCAGGACCAGGCGGTGTGCGGATGTACACCGGCCACCGCGAAGCGGCTGCGACAGAAGTTCACCGACATCGCGGCGGAGCGCTCCACACCCGCGGCGGCCAGGTCGGTCCAGGGGATGGCCAGCTCCACGCTCCAGCCGTCGGCGCGCTTGTCCACCCCGACCTGTAGCTTCGCGTTCCATGACGGGTCCTGGCCGGCTTCATCGTAGACCGAGCCATTGGTGTTGACGATGACATGGGCGTAGCGGGAGCGGTCGGCGCCGGCGACGAAGAACTCGATGCCGTCGTCGAGCCAGACCATATCGGTGTCGCGCCCGGTCTGCTTGGCCACCAGCTTGTCCATCGCAGGCTCGGCGCAGTCGAAGGCCACGTACAGGGCGTTCTCGTCGCACAGGATGCGGGCCTCGGTGGGGACGGCGGCTCTTTGCCCGTTGTGGGCGTAGGTGAAGCCGTCGGCGACCGCCGCGCCGGACCACGAGATGTCGTCCAGGCGGCCGTCGATGTCGGGCGCGATGGGCGTCGGCATGACGGGGATCACCGGTAGCGCCTCTTCAGCCAGCCGTGGAGCCACGGTACTGAGCCGGAGAGTGAAGTCCGCCACCGGCCGGGTCGGGGCGGAGAGCGCCCGACCATCCAAAGAAGCCTGCAGGCCCACGATCAGGTCGGCCAGGGCACGCCGGACCTGCTGCATCCGCACGGTCTCGAAAGCAACGCCGCCCATGGGATTGGCCCACGGAATGGCCTCCACCAGATCGTCCAGCATCTGCCGGGCCCGGGCGCCCTCGGCCTTCACCGCCGCGCTCTCGGAGGCCTCGGCCCGGGCGATCAGCGTCGTGAGGGTGTGCATGTACCGATAGTCGTCAACGCCCTCCCGCATCGACTCCCAGGCCAAGGTCGGGATCGCGCCCTGGTAGGTGCTCCAGTCGTCGGGTCTGAGCAGGTGCGGGTAGACGGTGTTCTGCTCCTTAGGCTCCCCGGGGTTCACCTTGGAGCCGTCGAAGTCGTTGAACACGTCCTCGTGCGGCCGGCAGAACGTCCACGCCACCGAGGCCCGGGCGCCCGTCTTCCAGAACAGGTACCCCGCCCCATAGCGGTTGTGGAACATGTAGCCCTCTTGCGGGAACGGATTCACGTACGACCCCGTGCCGTACCACCAGAATTCGGCGCCCGTCTCCTCGCAGGCCTCCCGGGCCGCCTCCGCCGTGCCCTCGGAGCTGACAAGACCCACCACGAAGCACGGGGCAGTTAGGAACTCCGCGGCCTTCTCCAGGAACCCCAGGTTGTAGAAGGTGGCATAGGTCTCGGCGCCGCCGCGCCGCCAGCACTGGTACTCCTGGATGGCATAGGTGTTGTCACCGGAGGGCTCGTCCACGCCGTAGAAGTACCACTTCTGCGGGGCGTCCGCAGTGGCCTCGACGGCGGCCCGCGCCACGGCTTCCACACCCTCGCACAGCTCTCTGGGCCAGGTGTCCTTGGCCAGGTCCACGTCCAGGTTGAGGGCTTCCCGGACCCTCTGCGGCCAGCCGCCGAAGGAGCACACGTGTGGCCCGGGCAGCCCGGCCGCTTCGCACTGAGCGGAAAGCTTCCGGTACGGGCCGGCGTCGAAGCTCACCTTGCCCTCGGCAATGCCCGAGATGTCCGGGCTTCCCAGACGCATCTCGACGAGGCCTGTGATCCCGTGGCGCGAGAAGTCTCGCAGCTCGGCCTCAACCTGCGCATCGCTCATGGTGTTCCAGCGCCCCTGGTCGCAGTACAGGAGCCAGAACTTGTCGTCCGGGCGCTGCAGCGAGAAGGGCAAGACCTCCACCCTCAGGGGCAGCACCAGCGCCTCGCGGCCGGAGGCGCCCACGCGCACCGTGGCCTCGTAGATCCCCGGTCTGGCCTCGGCAGCGGCCGTCAAGGTCAGCCAGAACGCCGCCGTTTCCCCGGCGGCCACATCGAAGGCTACCTCCTGCAGCACGCCGCGCTGGGTGGGGATCATCTTCTTGCCCGCACTGCACGGAAGCAGCAGCTCGGGAGTCATGTACCACTCCCGCGAGCGCCATCCGGTGCGCTGGGGCCAGAAGTGCTCGTGGCGAATGTCCACCGTCACCGGCGCATCGCCCGGGTCCACGGTCACCCACAGCCCCGCCAGGTCGGCCAGGGCGTGCACGCCAAAGGCCACGGGCTCGTCCTCGCCCGGGGTCATGAATGTCGAGAGATGATCCACACGCTCCTGGGGCTTCGGGAGCCTCGCGGGCTTGTAGTCCCCCGGATCGGGGGTGACGTAGGCCATCATCCCGGCGGTCTGCTCGGCTGCGGTGGGCGACGGTGGCTCCCAGTCCTGCTCAGGCAACGGACGCTCCTCGAACGGCTCCCCCGGGTCGATTGTACCGTACTGCACTCCGCCGATTGTCACGGGGCCCGTATCCTGGGCCCAGGCGCCGAAGGACAGCACACAGAGAGTGCACAGCATAGTCAGCCATAGCCTCATGCGACGATCATCCTTTCATCCGTCGCGCCGGCCGAGCCGGGCGCTTGCGGTCTGATGAGCGCGGATGCCCCGTCCGCCTGCCACCGCCTGAGAGCGTTTTCTCGCCTCCGGCGGACAGTCAGACAACCCACCGGCGACGGCCATGCAGGCACACAGCAGGCCCGTCTTGCCACGGCGCTCCACGGTGGCGTTGGCAGGGCAGTCATTTCGCCCTTCACACCGATTGGCCTCCCCGCGCACAGGTCTCGCCGCCCACAGGGCCGAAACCTACCGTCGCATCTACCCCTTCCACCCGGAGGTCTGGCATGACACCTCACCTGCTTCTTTGGGCCCTGCCGCTTTCCCTGGCCATGGCTCAGAGCGGAGGCTATGTACACAAACAGCTCCCGCTACATGCCCGGCACGGCGACCCCATCGTGCGCGAGGACTTCCAGCACTGCGAACCCGCCGGAGCGGTGCTTGTGGACAGGCGAGAGCCGGACAAGTGGGTCCTGCGCACCCAGGACTGGCCCTCGCCGCTTCTGAACGCCGTGGGCGACCCGCCCCAGATCACCTACGATCCGCAACTGACCGGGATATACGACATCTACGTCGGCAGCCGGGCCACCGACTCTCCCGTCAGCATGGGGATGAAGCTTGCCGGCGAGGAGCAGTTCAACGTCATCACCTCCCCTCGCGGGACCAAAACGGTGCACAGTGACTGGGAGTACTGCTTTCGGCGCGAGGTGCCCCTGGATGGGGAGAAGATCGTCATCCAGAGCCTGGGGGTGGCGGTGTACCTGGACTACATCAAGTTCGTCCCGGTGGTGACAGGCACGGTGCAGGCCAGGGTCGCCACCGACCACGTGATGATCGGCCAAGAGGAGGGCAGGCACTTCGCGTTTCCGGGCCTGGCACGCCTGGCAGACGGCAGCCTGGCCGTGGTCGCCCGGGCCGGCACGGCCCACATCGATCCGTCGGGTAGCGTGGCAATGTGGCGCTCCACCGACGGTGGCCGTACCTGGGGGCCGCGGGAGACCATCTACGATGATCCCCAGAGCGACGAACGCGATCCCGGCATCCTCCAGCACTCCGATGGAGCCCTGCTGGTCTCCATGCACTCCCGCGGCGCCCGGGTGATGCGCTCGACCGATGGCGGGAAGACCTGGGACGAGCCCACACTGGCCCCGGGCTTCTCGCCCCACGGCCCCGGGGAACTGCCGGACGGCCGCATCTACTGGTGTGGAATCACCACGAAGATGGGCATCAACCACGTGCAGATCGCCACCTCCGCGGACCTGGGCCGGACGTGGGAGGTGATGGCCACGGTGGCCATGTCCCTGCCGTACCATCAGCCGTGGGTGCGGCCGTTCTGGGATGAGCCCTACGCCATGCCGCTGGGAGAAGACGGGTGGCTGGTGTTGCACCGCGTGGACATGGATGGGTACCTGTACCAGAACCGCTCGGAGGATGGGGGCCGCAGCTTCGGCCTCCCCACACGCACCCCGCTGTGGGGCTGTCCGCCCTTCGTCCTGAAGCTGCAGGACGGCCGCCTGGTAGCGCTCTACGGCCACCGACGCCTGCCCTGGGGGATCAGGGCCTGCGTCAGCGGCGATGAGGGGAAGACCTGGGACATCGACAACGAGATCGTCCTGCGCGACGACGGCGGCCACGGAGACCTGGGCTACGCCGTGGCCCTGGAGATAGAGCCGGGGCTGGTATTCGCCGTCTACTACCATAACAGCGGTGGCAAGGAGTGCACCATCGAGGGCACCTTCTTCCGGCCCTGATCGGCCGATGGGACACAGGGCGCGGACCGGGCCGCCTGTGGCCGTCTGGACCGGACCGTCCCGCGGACGCCGTCCAGACGGCCGTCGCTCTGCGGCGCAGAAGTGATCTGCGG
>Ga0334883_1002045_pt1 | contig 26701 bp, 12 predicted proteins | sample GraSluR1_MG_6_FD_207230 | JGI IMG/M metagenome (GOLD analysis project Ga0334883, IMG submission 207230) | Sludge microbial communities from methane-producing bioreactor in Wageningen University, Netherlands - Granular Sludge_09_05-R1 | ecosystem: Engineered > Bioreactor > Anaerobic >...
AGGGCGGCCCGAAGGGCCGCGATGGCGGGTGAGGGTCTGCCCTGAGGAGAGCCTCCGCCCGCCTCGTCACTCGCCGGGCTCCTGCGGCTCATGCCGACACCACACTGGGGGAAGCGCTGGACTGCGGAGCGTTGTGGTGCTATGAGACCGGCGCTGGCTCACAGCAGGGCGGCCCCTCACCCACGGCCGCTACCGCGGCCGCGACCTCTCCCGGACGCTCGCTGCGCTCGTTGGGAGAGGTTGGGGCCGGCATGGCCGGTGAGGGGCCGCCGCCCAAACCTCGCCCAGGCCCGAAGGGCCGTCCGGGAGAGGTCGACAGGGCGGCCCAAAGGGCCGCGATGGCGGGTGAAGGTTTGCCCTGAGGAGAGCCTCCGCCCGCCTCGTCACTCGCCGGGCTCCTGGGGCTCATGCCGACACCACACTGGGGGAAGTCATGGACTGCGGAGCGTTGTGGTCCTACAAGATCGGCGGTGGCTCACAGTAGGGCGGCCCCTCACCCACGGCCGCTACCGCGGCCGCGACCTCTCGCGGACGCTCGCTGCGCTCGTTGGGAGAGGGTGGGGTGGGCATGGCGGGTGAGGGTCTGCCGCCCAAACCTCGCCCAGGCCCGAAGGGCCGTCCGGGAGAGGTCGACAGGGCGGCCCGAAGGGCCGCGATGGCGGGTGAGGGTCTGCCCTGAGGAGAGCCTCCGCCCGCCTCGTCACTCGCCGGGCTCCTGCGGCTCATGCCGACACCACACTGGGGGAAGCCATGGACTGCGGAGCGTTGTGGTGCTATAGGACCGGCGCTGGCTCACAGCAGGGCGGGCCCTCACCCACGGCCGCCACGCGGCCGTGACCTCTCCCGGACACTCGCTGCGCTCGCTGGGAGAGGTGAGGGTGGGCCGCCCTGTCGTGAACCACCACCCGCTTCGTCGCGGCACCGGGCTGAACCGACCACCACGCCAAGCGGTGGTGAGACAGTACCCAACGGCCAACCACACAAGGAGACCCACGCTTTGTCCAGCTACGATCTGCACGTTCATACGCACTGGAGCTACGACGCCCGCGCCGACATCGCCGAGGTCTTCGCCGCCGCCGGTCGTGTTGGTCTCCGCACCCTGGCCATCACCGAGCACCATGTGATCGACTCGGTGCCCGAAGCCATCGCTCTGGCCGCTCAGTACCCGGATCTGCGCTATCTCCCCTCGGCCGAGCTCACCGTGCACACCTCCATCGGCGCGGTGGACCTGGTCTGCCTGGGGTTCCCGCCCGACGCCGCCGAGAGCCTTCAGGGGCTGTGGAAGCAGTACCATGACTGGATGCAGGAGTACGGCGAGGCCGTGAGCGCCGGGATGCAGGCTCTCGGGTTCGACTATTCCCCGCGTCGGCGGGAGGAGCTGCTCCGCACCTACCGGCCGGACAAGGCCATGGCCGTGCAGGGCGTGACCCATCTGAACAATGCGGTGCAGCGGGGGCACTTCCTGGATCGCGGCTTCATACAGACAGAGAAAGAGTACGGAGATTTGATGGCCCGAGTGGCCGAGGTGGGCCATTTGCCCCGCTATCCGGCGGTTGCGGAGGTGGTGCCCACCGTCCAGGCCGCCGGGGTGCTGGTCTCCATCGCCCACCCCCGCGGGTACTTCCTGGAAGCCGACCGCGACCGCATGGACGCCCTGCGGGACGAGTGCCTGCTCGATGGTATCGAGTGCGCCCATCCCGCGGTGCCCATCGAGCTCCGGGGCGTCTACCGTGAGTACTGCGAGGCCCACGGACTGCTCTCCACCGGCGGCAGCGACTGCCATTTCATAGAGGGCATCGACGCGCAACTGGGCTCTCACGGCGGCCCCGAGCAGTGGTGGGAGGAGATCGAGGCTCGGCTGGCGCCCGGCGTGATGGTGAACGGATAGCACACCGCCGGCGCTCGCGAAGGCGGCGCCGAGACCGGCGGATCGTGTTGTCGGGCCGGGAAAGACCCGCTCCGCCAACCGCCACCCGCAAGCACCGGACAGGAGACACAACCCATGCGTCTTGCCCTCACCGTCGCGCTGGGCGTCATCTGCGCCTGGAGCCACGCAGAGCTCATCACGACGCTTTCGGGCCTCAACAGTCGCGAAGAAGTGGACCTGTTTTGCAGCCACGTGCGCCAGTGCATGGCCGAGCCCGTCCGCGAGCCACGGACCGAGGGCGATGGCGCCATGCGCGTGCGCTTCTACGGGCACCCGTCACTGGAGACCGACCCGCAGGTGGCGGCAAACAAGAACCGCGCCGGCCTGCGCTACTGCAACTGGGCGCCGTACCACCTTCTCATGCTGGACCTGCACAACACCGAGCCGGAGACGGTGGAGCTTGTCTTGTTCTGCCGCAGTGGGGCGGCCGAGTTCACTCAGTCCGTCGTGTTACCTCCGGGCCGGTGGAAGACGGCCGAGGTGGCCGTCTCAGGCCTGAGAGACGCCGGACTGGACCCGGCCGCTGTGGACGCTCTGGGGCTACGGTTGCCCAATGCCGTGCGCAGCCGCCCGGCGCGGATTGTGGTGGACAACGTAAGGCTCGTAGGGGCGGATGAGGAGAGGATCGCACAGGCCCGGGAAGCAGAGGACGAGCTGAACCGGCGGCGCCCGCCGGCGGGCCGGGTGCGCACCGAGGCCGCCGAGATGGTGGTTCGGCCCCAGGAGGCGCTGGGGACCGTGTCCCGCCGCGTGCAGGCCCCGGTGATCGCCGCGCCGGAGGTGCTGGTGGTCGGTGGCGGACTGGCCGGGGTGGCGGCGGCCGTCACGGCCGCCCGCATGGGGGCCGAGGTGCTCCTGGTCGAGCGCTCCGGCGCTCTGGGCGGCATGGCGACCACGGGGCTGGTGCCCCCGGCCTTCTCTCGTGGGCTGACCCGGGGCATCGTCGAGGAGTTCTGCGTCCGTCTCAAGGAGGCGGGGGGCGAGGCGGAGATGTGGAATCCCGAGATCATGAAGTATGTGCTTCTGGACATGATGCAGCAGTCCGGCGCCCGGCTGATGCTGTACTCTTTGGCCGTGGGAGCGATCGTGGAGGATGGGGCGGTCCGGGGCATCCTCGTCGAGGGCAAGGCGGGACCGCAGGCGATCCGGGCCAACATCATCATCGATGCCACGGGCGATGCGGATGTGGCCGCCTGGGCCGGGGCGCCCTTCGAGATCGGGCGCGGCCGGGACGAGGAGACCCAGACCCAGACTCTGGTCTTCCTGCTGGGCAATGTGGACACCCGCAAGCTGCTGCCGGCATGGAAGACCCTGCCGGACCTGGCGAAGGAGGCGCGGGCCAAGGGCGATCTCACCACTCCTTTCGCCGGGGGGGCCGCCATCCAGGAGGTGGTTGCCGGCGAGCACGGTGTGGTCAACATCAACTCCATCAATGTGCCGCAGGTCAGCGGGCTGAAGGTGGAGGACCTCACCTACGCGCATGTGGAGGCCCATCGCGAGGCGGTTAAGCTGGTGGACTTCTACCGCAAGTACGTGCCCGGCTGTCAGGACTGCTACCTGCTGCAGACCGCCGAGTTCATCGGCGTGCGCGAGAGTCGCCGGATCGTGGGGGAGTACACGCTTTCGGCCGAGGAGGTGCTCTGCGGAGCGGAGTTCCGCGACGCCATCGCCCGAGGCTTCTACCCGGTGGACATCCACGCCGCCGACGGCACCGGGGATGCCGCGGGGGCCCGACTGTCGCGGCACTACGAGATCCCCTACCGCTGCCTGGTGCCGCTGGGGGTCGAGAATCTGCTGGTGGCGGGCCGCCCCATCAGCGTGGACCACGTGGCCCACGGCTCCACGCGGGTCATGGGCACCACGATGCCCATCGGGGAGGCGGCGGGCGCCGCGGCCGCGCTGTGCCTGAAGAAGGGCCGTACCCCCAGAGAGCTGCCGGGACACCAGGTGCGCCGGGCCCTGCGCAGTCTGCAGGCCTGGCCGACGGTGGGCTCCCAGGTGGCCGACAACCTCGCTCTGGCCACCAGAGGCACCGTGGCTACCGCGGACTCGATCTACAGCGAGGCCCGCAACTACACCCCGGGAGCGGCCATCGACGGACTGGTCACCGATGACCAGCGCAGCCGCTGGCTGTCGGGTGACAACCCGCCACCACACTGGCTGCGGCTGGACTTCGCCGAGCCGGTGAGCTTCCGCCGCGTCCGTCTCCATCTCTATGCCCACGCCGCAAGCGCGGACCTGGGCCAGTACGTGCCCCGGAGTTTCGAGGTCCAGGTTCCGGAGGGCGAAGGGTGGCGCACCGTGGCCTCGGTGGAGGAGAACACCCAAGTCCGTGCGCTGGTGGAGTTCGAGCCCGTGCGGGCCGGGAGCCTGCGGGTGCTGTTCACCACCTCCTGCCCCGCCGACCACATCGTGCGGCTGCGGGAGATCGAGGTGCACTGAGCGTGACGTCGCCCCGTGAACGGCAGCTCTGGGGCGAGATGCCGGCAGCGGCGCGGGGTGACGCTATGGAGGATGGCCGCAGGTCACGCATACCAGGGAGGTACCGGGTGCTTCGGATACTGACCATACTAATGGTAGCTTTTAGCCTCACACCCTGTGCGGTAGGACAGAGGGACAAGATGCGCTCGATCACAGACATGCCCGATCGGCACGTAACCATCGCCCGCAGCGATTCCGACTACATCAGCTTCCCGGACGTCTGCCTCACCCACGGCGACCGCCTGATCTGCGTCTATCGCGTGGCGGACAAGCATGTGGCCACCCGCTCGCGGATGGAGGTGCGAACCAGCGACGATCTGGGGAAGACGTGGTCGGAGCCCCTGGTCCTCGCCGACCGCGGCCATTGCCCGCGCCTGACAGTGTTGGAAGACGGGGATGTGTTGCTGATCACCGACAGCTCTCCCGTCGGTGGCGCCACGTACCGCTCCGGCGACGAGGGCAAGACGTGGTCGGAGCCCAAGGCCACGGGTCTGCGCCACGCCATCCCCGACAGGCCGTTGCGCATCGGCGAAAGCGGCCTTCTCACCGCCGGCCACCGGCATGTGGGGAAGGCGGCCAATCCGCTCCTGGGGCAGGCCACCAGCGAGCAGGTGATGTACCGCTCCGATGACAATGGGGACACGTGGTCTGAGTGGGCTCCGCTGGCCATAGACGTGGGCCTGGTGCTGTGCGAGGTGTCGATGTTCAAGACGGCCGACGGCTCTCTGCGCGCGCTCTTGCGCGAGAACTCCGGGGTGCAGGAGCCCACGTATGTCATGGAGAGCCACGATGAGGGTGCTTCGTGGTCGCCTCCGGAGCCCAACCCCACCATCGGGCACCGGCCCTGCGCCGGGCTCCTGCGCAGCGGCAGGACGCTCATCACCTACCGCCACGTAGGGCCCAATGGCGGCAACCGCGCCTGGCTGGGCGATGTGGATACCGAGCGTTTCTACGCCCCCAGTGCATACGACGTCGGCAATGGCGCGAAGCTCACCTCCGAGGCGCTGCTGATCGAGAACGGCGCCGGCAACGAGGATGCCGTTGCCTACTGCCTGCGCCCAGTCACCGATCCGCGCTACGCCACAGCTCGCCTCGAGGCGAGGCTATCCGTGGAGGCCGCGGAGGCCAACCACTGTACGGTGCACCTGGGCTGTCAGTGGAGCGTCTTGCCCGATCGGGTTCTGGCCGCTGTGCCCGGCACCGAGCCGGTGGTACTCGACGCCACCGTGCCCCATGACTACGTTTTCACCTACGACCGTGGCACCGTGGGCCTGCAGGTCGATGGGAAGGCCAGGTGCACCATCGACCTTGCCGCCGCGGGCATGGCGCTGGACCGCTCCCGCCGGCCGGTGAGGTTTGGCAACGCCCCCAGGGGCTTCCCGGGCTTTTCGCCCTTCGGCTTCGAGCGCAATGCGGGCAAGAGCCGCTGGTACGCGGTGAAGCTGAGTATCCACGAGCCGCGATATGGCGACAGGGAATGGGCGTGGTCGCCCACCGACGGCCTGCCGAACCAGTACGAGGTCGACCGCATCCTGGAGCTGCACAATGACGGCAAGTCCGGCCTGGGAGACTTCGGCTATTCGGGCTGGGTGCAGCTCCCGGATGGCCGCGTGTTCGTCGCCAGCCACTACAAGGGCGAGGCCCCGTTCTCGTACGTCGCCGGATACTGGATCAGCGAGGAGGATTTCCAGAGGTGAGCGCCGGGCGAGGGCGCGCGCCCATGCGCCGCTGGCGGGGCGCTATCCGGCCTTCGCCAGAGCTCCCAACCGCCTCCTCGTCAACGTGCCCACGGGTCGCCGCCCGCATGCCGTTCGCCGCTGCCGCAGCCGTTGACGCCGTTGAGTCGTGACTCGTGACTCGCCGACTCCTCCCGAGGAGACAATCAGGAATGGACACGACAGTCCGCCAGGTGGAGGCCATCGATGTCCACGCCCACTACGGCACCTATGTGCGAGAGGGCGACGCCCTGAAGGGTCACCTCATGAGCGGCGGCCTGGAGACCGTGCTCTCCCGCGCGCGCCAGGCTCGGGTCGCGCTGACGGTAGTGTCTCCGCTGCTGGGGCTGTTGCCGAGGCTTGAGGGCGACCCCGTGCGGGCGAACCGGGAGACGCCTGAGGCGGTGGCGAGCGTGCAGGGCCTGGCCTACTGGGTGCTGGTCAGCCCGCTTGCGCCCGAGACGATGGCCCAGGCCGAGGAGCTGCTCGCATCTCCCCTGTGCGCGGGGATCAAGATCCATCCGGAGGAGCATGGGTACCCGATCGTCCGGCACGGCGAGGCGGTCTTGGAGTTCGCGGCACGCCACAGGGCCGTGGTGCTCAGCCACAGCGGGGACCCGCATTCGATGCCGGAGGACTTCATCGCGCTGGCCGACGCATTCCCCGGGGTCCGACTGATCCTGGCGCACCTGGGCAATGGGTGGGACGGCGATATGACGCACCAGGTGCGGGCCGTGCAGGCGGCCCGGCACGGCAATGTGTACACCGACACTTCCAGCATCAGCAGTCTCTGCTCGGGCCTGATCGAGTGGGCGGTGAGAGAGATCGGTGCCCACAAGGTCCTTTTCGGTACGGATTCGCCTCTGTACCATGCCCCCGCCCAGCGGGCGCGCATCGACAACGCCGAGATCTCCGACGAGGACAGGTACGCGATCCTGCGGGGCACCGCCGAAGCGCTACTTGGCCTATCCAGGCCGGGAGGGTTGGGCACATGGCCAGACTGACGTCGGACACATTGCACGGGATCTGGGCCGCCGTACCGCTGAGCTGGAGGGGCGACTTCACTCTCGACGACAGGAGCTACGCCGCCAACATACAGGCCATGATCCGCGCCGGGGTAAACGGGATCTACACCACCGGCAGCACCGGCGAGTTCTATGCGCTGGAGCTCGACGAGTTTCGGCGCATGGTGGACATCCAGGCCGACCTGTGCGGTGAAGCGAAGATGCCGCTGCAGATCGGGTGCTGCGCCGACGCCACCGCCAAGGTATTGCGGATGGTGCAATACGCCGCCGACAGGCCGCAGGTGGGTGCGGTGCAGGTGGCTCTGCCCTACTGGATGGAGCTGACCGACCGCGAGGTGGACCGGTTCTTCTCGGACGTGCAGTCCGTCTGTCCGGAGATGCCCCTGGTCCACTACAACATCCCGCGGTCCAAGCGTTTCCTCCTGGCCGACGACTATCTGCGGCTCCTGAACGCCGGCTGCAATCTCGTCGGCGTCAAGTTCACCTTCGCCGGCGCCAACTTCGGGGCCCTGCAGGAGGCGCTGATGCGGGTGCCGGGTGTCTCGTTCTTCGTGGCCGAGCATCTGCTGGTCTCGGGCATGCTGCTGGGCGCGAGGGGCTCGTGCAGCTCGCTGGTGCTGACCAATCCGGCCTTTGTCCTGGAGATGTACCGGAAGGCGAGCGCACGGAGATGGGATGAGGCCGTGCAGATGCAGAAGCGCGCGGCGGCGTTCTTCTCCGAGTGGGCGGCTCTGGTGGAGGGCCTGGGCGAGGGGATGATCGACCCGGTGGCCGACAAGGGTCTTGGTGTCGCCTCTGGCTGCCTGCAGGGCCACCAGCGCTGCCGCCCTCCGTACATCGGCTGGAAAGACAACACCGTCAAGCGCGTGAGGGCCTGGCTGGAGCAGGCGCATCCGGACCTGGTGTACCCGGGCACGCCTGCGGGCTAGGATGCCTTGCATGTGGCGGCGGGCGTTGGGGTGGGGTAGCCTGGATCGGTGGTGAGTGGCGCGGCCCGTCGTTGGGCAAACGGGGTCTGGGGCCTCTGGCCCCAGCGGGGGCGGGGCAGAACCCCGCGGTGCTGGGTGTCGGCCGTCGCGCCCCGCAAGGGGTACAACGAACAGCCGCGGCTGGAAAGCCCGCGCCACACGAAGGGAGCCTTCGGATGCGCCGCGCTCTGCCGACGCTGCTGTGCTTCGCTCTCTGCCCCGTCGTCTGGTGTCAGCCCCGTGAGTTGCTGGCCAATGGCGGCTTTGAGGCGGGCGCCGACCCCACGGGCCACCCGCAGGGCTGGAGGGTGCTCGAAGGCGAGGTCCGCCTCACCAAGGCGCCGGTCCATGGCGGAGCCGCGGCGATGGAGGCCGTGGACCCCGGTCCGGGAGCCTCGGTGTCCGTCGACTCCGCCCACTTGCCTTGCAGCCCCGGCGATGTCCACCTCGCCACCGCCTGGCTGCGCTCCGAACCCCCCGCGCGCCCGTCGTTCTACCTCCAGTTCTTCAGCGCCACCGGGCACCGTATAGGCGTGCTGGCGCGCTTCCCCTCTCCCGGTGAGGAGTGGACTCGCGTCGCTCTGGCCGCCGTGGCACCCCGCGAGGCCGCTTCCGTGTCCGTGCTGATCTTCAGCGGCTCGGGCGAGACCGGCCGTTTCCAGGCCGATGACGTCTCGCTGCAACGGTGGTCGGCCGAGGAGATCGGGCTGGGCGGAATGGTGCCGAACCCGGGATTCGAGGTGACGAGAGCCGAGGAGGGGCCGCCCCCGGGCTGGCTGGATGCAGCGGGGCAGGTGGGAAGTAGCGGGCAGACCGCGCACTCCGGCTCTCGCTCCCTGCGCCTGGCGGCCGGGGCCGACGCACCGGCCCAGGTCCGCTCCGCCTGGTGCGCCGCGCGCTCCGGGCAGAGGTGGCGGACCTCGGTGTGGGCCAGGGCGGAAGCCGGAGCAAAGGCCCGCTTGAGCCTCGAGTTCGTGGACGGCTTTTCGAACGTCCTGGGCGGCGCCGAAGGCTCAACGGAGGCCGCCGACTGGACGCAGGTGAGCGCCGACGCCATTGCCCCCGACGGCACGACCGGCGCGGTGGTTCACCTCCGTGCGGACGGCGGCGACGCGTGGTTCGATGACGTGACTTCAGGGCGTATCCCCAGGGAGGGACCCGAGGTGCTCGATATCGGCCGGTATCGCCAGTTGTTCCTGGATGACTACCTCGTGGACGAGATCTCTTTGCTGGAGCGGGTCTGGCATCGGCCCACCAAGGCGCCACGGCCGGTCATCATTCCGGACCGGCCCTGGGAGCAGTCCTCTTTCCTGGGTATCCTGGGTAACAGCGTCTTCTACGACGAGCCCAGCGGACAGTACCGCCTGTACTACGTGATCTACCAGATGATCGAGCGCGGGGAGTTCCAGCACTATGCCGTGGCGACGTCCTCAGACGGCCTCCACTGGGAGAAGCCCAACCTGGGCGTTGCCGGCTACGAAGGCTCCACGGACAACAACCTGCTGTTCGACCACGAGGCCCGGCTGGCGCGGTACCAAGAGGAGCTGGTGTTCTACAGCAACTTCATCCGCGATCCCCACGATCCCGACCCGGCCCGCCGGTACAAAGCCCTGGGCTTCCAGATGCAGCCAGACGGCAGCGGCCGGGGGATGATGGTGGCCTTCAGCCCGGATGGTCTGCACTTCTCCGAGGCTCCGGAGAATCCGGTGCTCCCCAATGGCGACACCAATGTCCTCCTGGGCTGGGACGAGAGCGTCGGCAAGTACGTGGCCTACCCGCGCACCGACGGCCCTACCAGCGCCCGGGACGTGGGCTACAGCACCAGCGAGGACTTCATCCACTGGACGGAAGCCCAGACCGTCATCGAGCCCATTCCGGGTGACCCGCCGCACTACGAGATCTACGAGATGCCTGTGGTCAAGTACCAGGGGCTGTACCTGGGCTTCCCCTGGGCCTTCATCGCCGATGGGCTGGAGCCCCTGGACACCCAGTTCGCCTTCAGCCGCGATGGGATCAAGTGGCACCGCGATCCGGCGGCGCCCATGTTCATCGCCCGTGGGAGACCGGGAGAGTTCGATGACAGCTACGCCGTCACCGCCAACCCGATCGAGGTCGGCGATGAACTGTTGTTCTACTACATGGCCTGCGGCTTCCCGCACGGGTATGCCTTCACCAAGGAGAGCAGGTTCGAGGGCGCCATCGGTCTGGCGCGCCTGCGCCTGGACGGCTTCGCCTCGCTGTCATGCCACGCCCAGTCCGGAGGCCACGTGGTCACCCGGCCGCTGCGCTTCACAGGGAGCAAGATGACGGTCAACTGCGACTGTCCGCTGGGTTGGCTCCGGGTGGAGCTGCAGGATGAGGCAGGGGGGCCGATCCCCGGCTACTCGGAGGCCGACTGCGACCCAATCGCGGCCGATGCCGTGCGCCAGACGGTGACGTGGCAGGGCAATGCAGACGTGAGCGCACTGGCGGGCAAGACCCTCCGCGTGCGGGTCATAGTGGGTGACGGGCAGTTCTACTCATTTGGGTTTGGGGGGTGAGAGTGCGTTGTTCGTCCCCCGTCGCGGATGTCTTTGGGTCCGCGAGGTCCGTCATCCGGCCTCTGTCCGGGAAGGGCAGGGGCAGGACACTGGTGAAGTGGGCGCTTCGGGAGCACGGTGCCACGGCACACCGCGGCCGCCGGTGGGTGTGTGAGCTCGACCCGCCGCCGAAGGAGTACATATGAGTGAGCCGAGGGACACACCACCGGGACACACGTCGCGCCGCGACTTCCTGAAGATCGCGGGGGCTGCGGCCGCCGCGGGCTCTTTGGCTCAGACCGGGCCGCCCTCCATGGCGGCCGCCGAGAGTGAAGGAGATGAGGTCGTGCCACCCGTGTTCGCCAGCGGCCGAGATGACGGCCGGTTCATGAGCAGCACCGGGTTCATCCATGCGTACATCAAGCATCTGCAGCCCAAGCTTGAGTTCGCTCCCGACATGACGAAAGAGGGTTTTCCGGCCTGGCAGGAGGCGGTGCGCGCCAAACTGCGTGACCTCATGAGCTTCCCGGAGCCGCAAGAGGTGCGACCCCCGCCCAGGCGCATCTACACCGAGCACCGCGAGGGCTACGAGCTGCAGAGGTGGGAGGCATACCCCGAGCCATACAGCGTGGTGCCCTTCCTGATGCTGGTTCCGGACGGCGTCGGCGCCCGGTCGCCCGCGCCCGCGGTGATGTGCTTCCCGGGTTCATTCTCCAGCAAGGAGTCCATGACCGAGGAGCTTGAACTCAGCGGTCAGCCGTGCAGCCACCGTCACGCGGCGAAGAACCGCATGGCCCTGGAGTACGTGCGTGCGGGGATGGTGAGCGTCGCACTGGAGAACCCGGCAACCAATGAGCTGGCAGATCCGATCCGCGAGGATAGCTACGAGTTCTCCGTCCACGCGCTCTGGGCCGGCCGGTCGTACGAGGCCATCTCGGTGTTCCAGAAGTACCACGTTCTCCAGTGGCTCAAAACACAGCCCTATGTGGACGCAGCCCGCGTGGCCACCAGCGGCCACTCTCTGGGGGCCAAGCCCGCCCTGATCCTGGGAGCCCTGGACCCCTCGGTCCGAGCGGTGGTGTGGAACGACACCACCATCGACTGGCGCCGCAGGGCCGTGGCCACGAACCTGCTGCGGATCGGCACCTTCCAGTACGTCCCGGGGATGCTCCCCTGGTTCGACTACTCGGACCTGCAGGCATCCCTAGCGCCCCGTGCGCTGCTCATTACCGAGGGTGGCCGCACCAGGGTGCTGGACAAGATCCGCCGGGCGTACCAACTGCTGGGGGCGGAAGATCGGTTCAAGGTCGTCTACTACCCAAGGTACGCCACCGCCGAGCAGCGTCCGCTGGATGACGTGGAGCTGCCCGAAGGCCTCACCATGCAGGAGTATTTCGCCTACGCCAACATCGACGAGCCCATGCACCACTTCAAGGGGCAGATCGCAGTGCCGTGGCTGGCGGAGATGCTCGAGAATGGCCATTGAACGATGAGTTGCTTCCCGCCCGACAGGACGGTGCGGCATGCAGCGCACGCGCCCGCTAACAGGAGTCTGCCGATGTCCGCCGGGCCGCCTGCTGCAACCCTCTTGACCGTGTGTTTCTGTGTTGCAGTGGCAATGGCCGCGGACGACCGAACTGTCGTGACCGCAGACTCCCAAAGAGACTTCTTCCCCTTCGCCGTCTCGCGACAGGTGGAAGCCGGGGGCTCCGGCGCCACGGACGTGTCTTCCTGGCTCCCGCAGGAGATCGCGGGCAGCTCCGGCTTCGTCCGGGTGACGCCCGAAGGACGACTGGCCACCGACGCCGGCCTCATTCGCTTCTGGGGCACCAACACCGTGTACGAGGCCTGCTTCCCGGAGAGCCGGGAGAAGGCCGAACGTGTCGCGGCGCGACTGGCGCGGCTGGGCATCAATTGCGTGCGGCTGCACCACATGGACAGCGGGTCGATCTGGGAGGGCAGCCCGAACAAGACCATTCTCAGCCCGGAGAAGCTGAGGAGGCTCGACGACTTCATCTACTGTCTCAAACAGCACGGGATCTACGTGAACATCAATCTGCACGTCTCCCGTGAGTTCGGCGCCGAAGAGGGCTTTGGGCCCGAAGCCGCACACCTGCCGAAGTTCGGCAAGGGCATCAACCAGTTCGAGCCCCGGATGATCGAGCTGCAGAAGAAGTACGCCCGGGATCTGCTGACCCACGTCAACACCTACACGGGCCTGGCCTACACCGACGAGCCGGCGGTGGCGTTCATTGAGATCAACAACGAGAACTCACTGCTCAACCGATGGCGGTACGGGACGCTGGACAACCTGCCGGGCCCGTATGCGGCAACGTTTGGCGACCTTTGGAACGACTGGCTGAGAGCGAAGTACGGCACGACGGAGGCGCTGCACGAGGCGTGGGATGTGGGCAGTGCCTCGCTCGGCGCCGAGACGCTGGGCGATACCGAGTTCCGAGCCGCCGCGGCCAGAGGGCAGACTGCGTGGCGTCTGCAGCTTGACGAGACCATGCGCGCCACGGACGAGATGACCCACGGTGGCCCCGATGGGCAGCCGGCGCGGCGAATCACCATCAGGGATGTTGGTCACGGATCATTTCTCCCTCAGTTGCTCCATGCAGACCTCGCCGTCACCCGGGGGCAGACCTACACGCTCTCATTTCGCCTACGCTCCGATGAGCCCGGCGCTGTGACGGTCAACTGCATGATGAACCATGCGCCGTGGGGGAAGCTCGGGCTGGACGTGAAGCTGGACACCGACGCATCCTGGCGGCGGCACACGCTCACATTCATCGCCGGGCGCGATGACGAGCAGGCAAGGATCACCGCGATCATGCCCGCGCCCGGCGTCTACGAGTTCGCCGATGTCTCCCTGAGACCGGGCGGAGTGGCCGGTCCCGGACCCGAGCAGCGCCTGGAGGATCGTTCCGTCGCTCTCGTCCGGAGAACCGACTACCGCGTGACCCCGCGGCAACTGCACGACTTCGTCGACTTCGTCTATGCTGCCGAGCAGGACTACTGGGACGGGATGTATGGCTACATCAGGAATGACTTGAAGGCGCAAGCGATCGTCTCGGGCACGCAGCTCAGTGCCAGCCCTGTGTTCATCCAGTCTCGCCTGGACTATATCGATTCCCACGAGTACTGGCACCACCCGACGTTCCCGGAGGGCCGGTCGTGGGATAAGAGCAGCGCCTGGTTTGTGCGGAACCAAGCGCTGGTCAACGACCCGGCGGGGTGCGTGGGACGCCTGGCCTCGCGGCGGGTCATCGGCATGGCCTACACGGTCAGCGAGTACGACCATCCGGATCCGAACCAGTTCACGGCGGAGGGGTTTCCGATTCTGTCTGCAATGGCCGCCTTCCAGGACTGGGCGGGGGTGTTCAGCTTCGCCCACTCCCACGACACAGACTACGAGCCCGACTACATGACGGGGTTCTTCTGCTTCAAGGCCAGTCCCCACAAGCTGGTGCATATGCCGGCCTGTGTGGCCATGTTCCGCCGCGGGGACGTGGCGACCGCAAGGAGCGTGATCGCCGCACCCATCACGGCGGAGCAGGAGCGCGGGCTGCTGCACGAGGTTCCCGACCCCACGAGGCTCGTGACCGACAGCTTCGGTCTGGACAGCCGCCGGGCACTGCGCCATGGGATTGGGCTCAAGCTCCTTGAGGATGTCGCGGAGACGGGCGGGGTCCCGCCGCTGCCGGAGGCGTCGGAGAACTCGGTGGAGGGCCCCAGGCGCTTCGTCTCTGATACCGGGCAGATGGTCTGGGATATCACGCGAGCCGGCAGGGGCGTGTTCACAGTCAGCAGTCCGCGCACTCGGCTCTTCACCGGCTTCGCCGACGGCCGTCAGTTTGACCTGGGCGGGCTGAAGCTGTCTGCTATTGGGTGTGAAACGGGGGCGGCGACGATCTCCGCGGTCTGCATCGATGGGGCAGACCTGACGATGCCGGGCCGAGTGCTCATCGCGGCCTCGGGCACGGCGCGGAACACCGGCGCTATCCTAGAGAAGCTCGGAGCCGATGGTGTCAGTCTGCGCAAGTCCTGGGGCAAGGGCCCCGTGCTGTGCGAGGGGATCACCGCCACGGTCGGCCTGCCCGTCCCCCCGGAGCGCCTGACCGCCTACGCGCTGGATGGAGACGGCCGGCGCGTCGCCCCGGTCCCAGTGATCTCCGGTGGAGGCGGGGCCAGCTTGATGCTCTCGCCCCGGTACCGCACTTTGTGGTATGAAGTGCTGGTGAAGTAACCCGGCGTCCTTGGAACGCCAGTGACCGGGCACCGAGATGCAACACCTGCCCGCAGGTCGCCGCTGAGCGGGACCCGCATCGCCGTCTGCCGTTTGCGGCCGCCTCCTGGGAGCGACCGGCAGGCGCAACGCCCGACCGCTGCGAGCCACCTGGAGCGGGCCCGCGAACGTGCCGACGCGTGCGATTCTCGTAGGGCTCGTCGACTGTGGCGAGGCGTGGCGTGGTGCTGCAGCGACGGTCCTCGGCGAGGGTGGGTTCGCCCCTCACCCGTCAGACCGTGCCCGCGATGCGGGCCGCCCTGTCGACCTCTCCCGGGCGCCCCTGTCGGGGCTGGGAGAGGTGAACGGCCAACGACCAACGCCCGCGCGCTACACCGTCACACCTACTCCTCTACAAGGAGCCATCATCATGCGTGCAGTCTCATTTTGCTGTGCCGCGTCTCTCGTCCTCGGCGCCTCATGTGCCAATTCGGCCCAGGAGTTCACTCTCGTCCGCGATGGAGCACCGGCCTGCACCATTGTCACCGCCGCCGAAGCGACCCGCTCCGCCGAGTTCGCCGCCGCCGAGCTGCAACACCACGTCAAGCTCATCACCGGCGCCGAACTGCCCATCCTCACCGACGAGGGGGAGGTCACCGGCCCGCGGGTGCTGGTGGGCGAGAGCCGGGCCACGCTCGCCCTCGGGCTGCGCAGCAGCGACTTTGCCGACCAGGAGTACCTCCTGCGATTCTCGCCGGATACCCTCGTACTCATCGGCCACGACGAGGTCGCCAGGGACGGGGCCTCCAGCACCGACCCCGGCTGGATCGACGGCAGGTTCGGCAAGGCCCTCAGCTTCAACGGCAAGAACCAGGGCCTCAGCGTGGGCGACTGCGGCTTCGATGATGCCGAGGGCTCTTTGGAGTGCTGGGTGCGGCTCAGTGAGGAGCCCCAACCGCGCGAGGGCACGATCCTGCGCCTCGACGGCGGCGGCCCGTGGACGTATCACATCCTGCGCCGTATGGAGAACACCGGCCGTGTGGGGTACTTCACCTACGACGGCGAGCAGGTGCGCGGCATCGTCACCGAGGAGCTGGCCCCCGGCTGGCACCACCTCCTCGCCACCCACAGCCTGGCGCAGGCCAAGGCGATGCTGTTCGTGGATGGGGTCAAGGTGGGGGAGAGCGAGTTCGTGAAGAGCACCTGCGAGGGCTCGGACCTGGGCATCGGGGGTATCGTCGGCGATGTGGTGGGCAACCCGTTGCACGGCGACATCGACGAGGTGCGGGTGAGCAATGTGGTGCGCGACCCGGCCCTGGCCACCGGCGGGCCGTATGAGATGGATGCGGCCACCACGCTGCTCTTGCACCTGGACGAGGGCCGCGGCGCGGTGCGCGCGGGCAGCGCCTACCCCGGCGGCGTTCAGCCCCCGGGCTTCTTCGCCGCCAACGGCACGCTCTACGCCGCCTACGACCTGCTGGAGCGCCATTGCGGCGTGCGCTGGTATGCTCCGGGAGAGATCGGCACCGTCTACGACGCCACCCCCACGCTGACCGTGACCGGCGATGAGTTGCGGCGCAGGCCCGCCATGCGCCACCGCTGGATCACCCCCGGTCCTACCTACCTGCCGGGCCCACCCAGTACCGTACCGGCAGGCCAGGCGGACCTGTGGAAGCTGCGCATGCGCATCGGGGGCGAGAGCTTCTGGACCTGCCATTCCTTCAGCGGCTACTACGACCGCTTCCTGCAGGACCATCCGGACTGGTTCGCCCAGGGCTACGACGGCCGGCCGCCTCAGCCCTGTTTCACCAACGAGGGCTTCGTCGCCCAGCTCATCCAGGATGCCGAGGACTATTTCGAGGGCAAGGGCTCTCAACCCGGCGCGGCCAATCGCGGGCCGTACTTCGGCATCGTGCCGGAGGATAACAACAGCTTCTGCCAGTGCCCCACGTGTCAGGCCCTGATGGACGAGGCCGACCGGAGCAACCAGCAGTTCTCCCGCGGGGTAGCCGGCGACTACGTCTGGGGCCTGGTCAACACCGTCGCCCAGGCCGTGGGCGAGGACCACCCGGATCGCTGGGTGGCCGCTTTGGCCTATGCCGACTACGCCTACTACCCCCGCAATGTCGAACTGGAGGAGAACATCGCCGTGCAGATGTGTCTGCATACCAGGAACTGGTGGGCGCCGAAGCTGGCGGAGAACGACAAGATGATCTTCGACACTTGGGTGGAGAAGGCCGAGGGCAAGCGCCCCCTGTACCTGTGGCTGTACTACAACTTCCCCGCCTTCATGGACCCGGTGAGCCACTTCAAGGTGTTCCCCGGCTTCTTCGTCCACACCGCCATCGAGCAGATGGCCATGTACCATCAGGCCGGGATCAAGGGCATCTTCATGGAGCACTCCTGCGAGTTTGGCCAGAGCTTCCTGCACGACCAGCTCGACATGTACGTGACCCTGCGCCTGGCCGATGACCCGAGCCTCGACGGCGAAGCCATGGTGGACGAGTTCTTCACCCGCTACTACGGCGCGGCCGCCGAGCCGATGAAGCGGCTCTACCTCGAGATCGAGCAGACCTACAGCGATCCGAGCAACTACCCGCCGGACGTGCAGACCGAGGACAAGCACTGCCACCAGAGCGAGGAGATGGCCTGGAAGTGGCTGGGCACGGCCGAGCGCATGGAGAGGTTCGCCGGCTACATGGCCCGGGCGCATGAGGCGGCCGGGACGGAGCTCGAGAAGCAGCGGGTGCGGATGTTCGACGAGGGCCTCTGGCAGTACATGCTCCAGGGTCGGAGGGACTATGTGAACAAGCACGGGGAGCCCTGACTGAACGCGGATGTGCCGACAACGGCCGAGACCACGGAGAGACCCAAGATGGCATCGCAGATAAACCTGGACAACGTAACGCGCATCCTGTTTCTGGGTGACAGCATCGCCTACGGCGGGCTGTATGTGGACACCATCGACGCCTGGCTGCGGGCCCGGATGCCGGAGCGTCAGTTCGAGATCATCAACATCGGCCTGCCCAGTGAGAACGTCTCCGGCCTCACGGAGCCGGGCCACGCCGACGGGCAGTTCCCGCGGCCCTGCCTGCACGAACGCCTGGGCCGAGCGCTGACGGAGACCAGGCCCGACCTGGTCTTCGCCTGCTACGGGATGAATGACGGGATCTACTACCCCTTCAGCGAGGAGCGCTTCGCGGCGTTCCGAGACGGCATGGAGCGGCTGGTCACAGAGGTGGGGGAGGCCGAGGTCCCGCTGGTGCTCATGACGCCCCCGCCCTTTGACGCGCTGCCGATCCTGGATCGGACGCTGCCGGATGGCGGCGACAGCTATCCGGGCGGACAGCCGTACCGGGGCTACAATGAGGTTCTGAGGCGGTACTCGGAATGGATGGTGGGGAGGTGGGGAGCCCACAGTGGCGCGGGCTCTCCGGCCCCCGAGCCGTCCGCAGGACCCCCTGGGCCCGTGGTGCTGGACCTGCACACCGCCATGAACGCCCATCTCGCCGCGCGACGCGCGGAGATGCCCCGGTACACCTTCTCCCCCGACGGCGTCCACCCCGACGCCTGTGGCCACTTCCTGATGGCGGCGCCGGTGCTGACGGCACTGGGAGCCGAGGACGATGCGGATGCTATTGCCGCCGAGGCCGGCGAGATCGCGGATGAGTCGGGCACCCTCCATCTGGAGTGCCGGGTGCGCAGGCCCCTCCCGCTGGATCCGCAGTGGCCGCTGCTGTCGGTGCGCCAGGAGAGAGTGGGGGAGAGGTTCTGCGGTGTCACGCTGCAAGTCAAGGGCGCCTCGGCCCAGAGCTACCAGGTACGGGTCAATGGTGTGTGGACGACCACCGCCGGCGCCGAAGAGCTGGCGGCGGGCATTGCGCTGCTGCCCCAGACATACGTGCCGCTGGCGCCTACCGACGCCGAACTGCTCGCCACGCTGCGGCAGCGCAACCGCATCCTGCTGGACGCCTGGCTGAGCCACATCGGGCACAGCCGGCCCGGCATGGTGCAGGGCATGGAACTTCACGCGGCCAGAGACAAGGCCGCCGAGATCGAGCCGAAGCTACGGGAGCTGTTCGCGCCGATCTCGCTGCAGGTGGAGCTGCGGCCCCTCGAGGCCGACGAGCATTCGCCGTTCCCCGGCGCCGTCTCGGACTACCGTGGCTTCGCGCGTCACGACTTCGAGGTAGATGGCTGCACCACCTGGGTGGTCTGCCCCAGGCAAGCCGCACCCGGCAGGCCGTGGATCTGGAGAGCTGAGTTCTTCGATCACGAGCCCCAGGTCGATGTGGCCCTGCTGGAAAACGGGTTCCATCTGGTCTACATCACCGTGGGGAACACCTTCGGCTGCCCCGATGCCATGGCGCACTGGGCGGTCCTGCACAAGCTGCTCACCGAGACCTATGGACTGTCGCCCAGACCGGCGCTGGAAGGCCTCAGCCGCGGCGGGCTGTACTGCTACAACTGGGCCGTCGCCAATCCGGGCAAGGTGGGCTGCATCTACGGCGACGCCCCGGTGTGCGACTTCAAGAGCTGGCCGGCGGGCAAGGGGGCAGGGGCCGGCAGCGCCGGGGATTGGCAGAAGCTCATCGACGACTACCACTTCGCCTCCGAGGAGGAGGCTTTGGCGTACAAGGGCAACCCTGTGGACAGCCTCCAGCCGCTGGCCGCGGCGGGCATCCCGCTTGTGCACGTCTATGGCGACGCGGACGAATCGGTGCCGTGGGAGGAGAACACTGGGGTGGTGGCGGAGCGGTACCGGGAGCTGGGAGGCAGCATCACGCTCATGTGCAAGGAGGGCGTGCAGCATCATCCCCACAGCCTCCGCGACCCCCGGCCCGTCGTGGAGTTCGTTCTGCGGCACGCGGGGGGGTAGTAGAACCGCGGAAACGGCGAGAACGGAGAACGTCTCACCACGGAGACACAGAGAGCACGGAGTCGCGCGGAGAACGGCCGGCGAACGGCAGAGCATAGAGTAGGGCGGGGAGGAGAGCACGGAGAACGGCAGACGACGGGAGCACGGCAAGAAGACCCGGAGGCCCTGTGTGCCTTTTGCCGTGTTCCTCTCCCCGCAAGTTGACCTGGGCGCGGGGCGAGCGGGTCCTGCCTGGATGACACGGCAGGCGGCCCCGCATGCGGGGTCTGGGGCCCGCGGCCCCAGCGGGGGGCGGGGCGGCGCCCCGCGACGTTGCCCGTTCGCCGCCCGGGGGGCTTAGGGCACGTGCAGTACCGATGGTTCTGCGGAGGTGAGCCCCATGTCCGCTCAGGTCTGCCCTGTCCCATTTGTCCTGGCCATAGTTGTTGTGTTGTGCGCCGGCGAGGCCTCCGCCTTCGAGTGGCAGGCCGCGAGCCCTGAGAGTCAGGGAATGAGCTCGGAGCGGCTGGAGGCCATGGGCCGTGAGCTGCAGCAGCACGGCACCAAGGCCGTGCTGGTCATCCGCCACGACCGCATCGTCTACCAGTGGTATGCAAGGGACGCCGGCCGCGAGAGACCCCACTACACGGCCTCACTGGCAAAGGCACTGGTGGGCGGCGTCTGCCTGATGCTCGCCATGGACGACGGACGCATCGAGCCCGATGACCCCGCCCGGAAGTACGTCTCGCAGTGGGCGTCTGACCCCGCCAAGTCCAAGATCACCATCCGCCAGCTCGCCACTCACCACTCCGGGATCGAGGATGCCGAGCAGGATGGTCTCCCGCACGAGAAGCTCCCCGGCTGGAAGGGCGAGTTCTGGAAGCAGAAGCCCAACCCCTTCGCCACCGCACGCGACGACGTCCCTGTGATCTCCGAGCCGGGTACGCGGTCCTACTACAGCAATCCGGGCATTGCCATGCTCGGCTACTGCATCACGGCGGCTCTGCGCGGGGCGTCGCAGGAGGACCTGCGCAGCCTGCTGGGTGAACGCATCATGGATCCCCTCGGCGTGCCCGCGGCGCAGTGGAGCATGGGCTATGGGAAGACCTTCGAGCTGGACGGACTGAAGCTGCACGCGGCGTGGGGCGGCGGGGCCTACAGCCCCGACGCCGTGGCCCGGGTGGGACGGCTGATGCTGCGCGAGGGAGACTGGGACGGACGGCGGCTGGTGTCGGCGGAGACCGTCCGGCGCGTGACGGCCGATGCGGGGATGCCGCCGGAATCCGGTGATGAAGAGCCAAGCCCGCGCTCCGGGCTTTGCTGGTGGCTCAACTCCGACGGACGTTTCGCCCGGGCCCCCCGTGACCTGTTCGCCGGCGCCGGGGCGGGCAATCAGATGCTCATCGTCATCCCCAGTCTAGACATGGTCGTCGTCCGGAATGGCTCCCAGTTGAGCTCCGACGGCTTCTGGGAAGGCGTGGAGCAGCATCTGCTGAACCCGCTGGTAGACGCCGTGACGGTGCCGCCATACCCGCCCAGCCACGCCATCCAGAGTGTCGACTTCTCTCCAGTGGCCAGCATCAGGCGGGAAGCCGTCGGCAGCGACAACTGGCCCATCACCTGGGGCGACGATGATACCCAGTACACCTCCTACGGCGATGGCAACGGCTTTGCCCCCGGCGTGGAGCGCAAGCTCAGCCTCGGTATCGCCCGGGTCCTGGGCGGGCCGGAGGACTTCGTGGGGCAGAACCTGCGGTCCGAGAGTGTCGAGCGCATCGGCGATGGCCGGGCCGGCCCCAAGGCCGGCGGGATGCTGATGGTTGATGGGATGCTGTACATGCTGGTGCGGAACGTCGGGAACAGCCAACTCGTGTGGTCCGAAGATCGCGGCGTCACCTGGCGCTGGGGCTTCCGGTTCGAGGAGAGCTTCGGCTGTCCCACTTTCCTGAACTGTGGGCGCAGCTATTCGGCCGCCGCGGACGAGTACGTGTACGTCTACTCCTGCGACGGCCCCGGCGCGTATGAACCATACGACCACATGGTGCTGGCGAGAGTGCCGAGGGGCAAGGTGAGGGATCGGGGGGCGTATGAGTTCCTGGCCGCGGTCGACGAGAGGGGAGTGGCCACCTGGACATCGGACATCACCCAACGCGGCCCCGTCCTCTCGTACCCGAGCCACTGCGGGCGGGCGGATGTGGTCTACAGCCCCGGCCTGGAATGTTATCTGCTGGCCCTGGGGTTCGATCACAAGGGGGGCTGGGGACTGTTCGATGCCCCACATCCCTGGGGGCCGTGGACGACCGTTTTCCACACGGAGGACTGGGGCCTGGGGCAGACCCACAGCTACCGCCTGCCGGCCAAGTGGATCAGCCCGGACGGCACGCGTCTGCACATGGTCTTCTCGGGACGCGAGTACCAGGGCGTGAACTACGACGCCTTCTGCGTGCGGGAGGTCAGGCTGGAGCCTTTCGCCCCGGTGCCGTAGAGACCGAGCCGCCCCGGACGCCCGCAGCCTTCGCCCGCCACAGCCGATGGCGGGCGAGGGCCGGCGGCACTACCCACTACTCACCGTCCTTCGCGCAACGGAAGCCCAGGTATGCATGGGAGAAGTCCGGCTCCGGACGGAAGCGGTAGGAGCAGTGGGCGATCTCCGGCTCGCCCTTGAAACTCCCTCCGCGGGCGACGCGGCGTCCCGGCGCCGCCGGGTCTTCGCGACCGTCCGCAGGGTCGTAGGGGTAGGGCGCAAAGAGGCTGGAGGTCCACTCCCAGGCATTGCCGGCCATGTCCAGACAGCCGTAGGGCGAGGCGCCGGCGGGGTAGCTGCCCACCGGGGCCAGCGGCTCGAATCCCAGACGGAAACGGGAGAAGTCCAGGTCGGCGCCCCAGGGGTACTTGCGGCCGTCCATGCCCCGGGCCGCCTTCTCCCACTCGGCCTCCGTGGGGAGACGCTTGCCGGCCCACCGTGCGTAGGCCATCGCCCCGTACCAGGTGACGCACACCACCGGGTTGTCCTCCATGCCCGCCCGGGGGCGCCACCTCCCCTCGGCCTGCTCGAGCTGCAGGCCCGGGTGCGCCCACAGCAGCGGGTGGCCCGCATCGTCTTCGAGACGACCGAAGGCATTGAGGAAGACGGCGTACCGGGCGTTGGTGACCTCGCATCTGTCGATGTAGAAGGCGGGCAGGTCCACCGGGTGCGGGGGCTTCTCGGCCGCGTCCTCATCCCTGGCAGTCGCCTCACTGCCCATGGCAAAGGGTCCGGCGGGGATGAGAATCATCTCGGGCTCCTCGGCGGCGGTTAGGCCAGGCCCGATAAGCAGGCCGGCGGTCGCCAGGACCGCTATCCGGACAAGGTGGGCGTGTGTGGGCATGGGCCGGTCCCCCCTGGACTGGTATTGCACAGCCCGGCAGACCCCGTGCGCGCCGTGGTCTCCCGGACACAACCCGATCCGCGTCACGTCGCGTCGAACACCAACGCCTCCGCATGCCATGGCCGCAGCGTGATCTCGTGCAGACCCTCCACCTCCGCGCGGCGGACGGTGGTCTGCTCGCCGTCGTCGGGCAAGGAGCCGCAGACCGCCACCTGGGGCAGGCCGCACTCCTCGGCGTTCAGCCTGAACGCGACGGTTCTGGGCTCGCGGGAGATGTTGACAAGGAACACTCCGACGCGGCCGTCCGGCGCGCGCCAGACCGAGTTGAGGACGGCCGGCATGCGGACCTCGCCCTTGTGCTTGGAGTTGTAGGTTGCCTCCAGCGTCGGTATGTCGCCTTCCAGAGCCAGCGGGCGAAGCATCTCCCCCAGGGCAAGGAAGTCTCGGCAGCGGTAGCGCAGTCTGGCCAGTCGGCGGAGGAAGTCCAGCTTCTCCGCATGTTCCGGGCGGGTGATGGCATCGCCGCTCTCGCGGCCCATCATCGAGCCGAAGGTGAACGCCTGCCCGTGCTGCATGGCGAAGGCCAGGTCGTCGTCAAGCTGCCCGGCGCGGCCGAACGTCAGGGTGTAGCCGCCGTAGACCGCGGCGAACAGAGGCACGAGACCATCGCCCTCGGCGTTGCACATCAGATAGCCGTCGAGCTGCGCCATGTAGGGCTCGGCGTTGTCCTCGGTGGTCATGACGAAGTCGGGGTCTACGGCCCGGGCCGCCGCCCTGGCCCCGGCAAGGAGCTCCGTCTCACCGGCGACCCAGGTGTTGGCGCCTCCGGGACCGTGGCCATGGTTGGGCGCGTAGCACAGCGGCCCGACGGCGGCACCGATCTGATCCAGGTAGACACCGGCGCAGCCGCATTCCTCGGCCAGGCGCCGGACAACATCCTGCATCTTCTCCTGCCACAGCGAGGTTGTGGGGCACATGACGCCGTGGTCTTGCCCGCTCCATCGCTCCTGCTCCCGCTCACCGCTCAGCGTGCGCACCGCCGCCGCCGCCGCGCCCTCCTGAGCCCAGCTCCGGGTGTCGGTGTCCCAAAGACGCCCGTTGATGTAGGGCATCACCTTCAGCCCCAGAGCCTGCGCCTCCGCCACGGCCTCGGCGAACCCGGGCTTGGTGGGGAAGTACTCCGGATAGTCGTTGTCAAAGGGGATCTGGTGCCACTGGTACCAGTGTACGAGGGCAGGCATGCCGAAGGCATCGTGTAGATTGCGCAGGACGGGGAGGACGCTCTTGGGCGCGCCGCCGGGTCGGAAACACAGCGCGCAGCTCTTGAACCACTCGGGTACGTCCTGCCGCGTCACCAGCGGGCCGCCGGCACACCATGGGGCCTCCCGGGTCGCCCACGCCCGGTAGCGCTTGGCCGCATCGAACCAGTCGCCGGGATGGACGGCCACCACCGCGTCGTAGTCCATCTCATAGCCCTCTCCGGGGACGCCAACGCGATCGGGATAGTTGCGCAGGACGAAGTTGACGGCACCCTCGCCCGATGGGCTGACGAGGAAGTGCTTGACCCGGGCCGAGGGGTCGTGAGAGCCCGTGTACAACGAGGCATTTGGCAGTGACAGTCCCGCAAACTGCATGCTCACACCGCCGCTGGGGTAGCTGCCTGCCAGATCGGCGCCTTGCGCCGGATGGCGCTGAAGGCGCCCCCACCGGGCAGGTGAGAAGACCTCCGTATCGGGCCCGCCGTCCAGGTGCTCCAGGCGGGGGAAGTCCACGGACTCCAGGCCCCAGTTCAGGCTGCGGCTGACGACCTTGATCCGCATGGCGACCTCGGATTCACCGGCGTCGAAGCGGACGGTGACCTCAACATCCACCGTGCGTCTCTCTCCCGGCAGCCCGCAGTGGTGCCAGGAGAGCCGGACGATCCCGCGCTCCTTGTCCACATCGATGCCGCCGCGGATGGCCTTCTCCGGCACCACACGGACCTGCTCGCCGGTCGTCTTGTGCCGGAATCTCAGGGACCACAGCGGCCCGGCCGTCCTGGGAAGAGTGAACCGAGTGCCTGTGCGGAGGTCGACCAACTGCGAGAGCGCGAGCGGTAGTCCCCAGTCGGGATCGCCTTCGGCCCCGGCCCGCAGACACAGATCCCCGGTCACCAGGGTGAGGAAGGTCTTGCCCTGCAGGACTACGGGATCTGCGGCGGCACCTCCGGTGTCCAGCTCCGCCTCGGCGCGGCTAAGCAGGCCTCGGACACCGCCTGCGCCCATGGCTGCGTGCCAGTCATGCAGCCCTCTGCCCGCCCCCGCGGCGGTCGTGGCATCCTGCAGAGCCGCCGCGGCGGCCCGCAGCAGCCGGGTCGGTCCCACCTGCTCCGGGGCGCAGCGCGCCTGGAGCTCGGCAAGGCGCCGTGACGCCGCCTCGATGGACTGCTGCACCTCGGGGAGCCGCAGGGAGGGGCGACGCGGTCGCACCCGCGGCGCCAGGGCCTGTGCGAGAGCCTCCGGCCCGCCCCCGGATGGGCCGAGGTAGATCGAGGCGCGATAGGTCAGCGGGCCGGTGAAGTGGTTGAGCCAGGGGCCATGCAGGTAGATCCCGTACTTGCCCAGACCGTCGTGAATGCCGTATAGCTGCGGGCCAACGATGGCCATGGCGTCCAGGTCGCCAAGCAGCGCTCCCCAGTCGCCGCCGGTGAGCGAGTGCGTGCGCAGGGGGTGGTCGAGGGGGGCGCCCTGCGGCACGTCGCCGCCGGCCCAGTGGGTGTAGAAGTCCTCGGTGTGCCGCAGCTCCAGGATATGCAGCTCATCCCATTCCACCGCGGCATCCTGTCGCACGAAGGCCTTCACGTGGACGAAGGGCGAGCCGGCCCGGTAGGTGAAGCGATAGTCGGCCCGGGGCTGTGAAGGGTGTCTTGCGCCGTCGGAAGCCACGTAGCAGGACTTGACCTCCACCGTTGCCTGCCAGCCCGGGACGACCCTGACGCTTACCTTCGGCTCCGGGTCGTTGCGCAGCGAATGACTCCCGTGCTCCCGGTCGTGGAGACGCTCCCCCATGTACACGTCCAGCCCCCGACCGTCGCCATAGCCAACATGCGAGATCAACCCGCCGTGCTTGAGGCTGTGGGTGATGCGACACAGGCCCGTGGAGACCACGATGGTGTCGCCGTTGCGTTCGACGGTCAGTGGCGGGCGGTCCGGGGGCAAGACGGGGGAGAAGTCCGGCCCCGGGTGCAGCTCCACGATGTACTCCACCGGGCCCGGCTCATGCCTACTTTGTGGCACCCACAGCACGGTGATCTCGCCGTCGTAACGCACCGTGGTGGCACAGGCGCAGACCTGGCCCGTCGCGGCCTGGCGGACCGAAGCGTGCACGGCCCCCTCCGGGAGCGAGACGCCCAGGATCGCCCTCAGCTCCGCGGGACGCACGCGCACAGACACGATGGGGGCTCTCGTCGTCTGAGCGATCTGGACCACGCAGCGGAAGCGGTACGGTTCGGCGTCCGCTAATGTGCACAGTGCCAATGCCAGCAACACGGTGATCGTCACTTGCTCCGGCGTCATCTCGAGATACCGGCCTCCGGGCAATCCCACCTCACGCGGGGTGGAACCGATGGTGTCG
>Ga0334883_1002046_pt1 | contig 26688 bp, 20 predicted proteins | sample GraSluR1_MG_6_FD_207230 | JGI IMG/M metagenome (GOLD analysis project Ga0334883, IMG submission 207230) | Sludge microbial communities from methane-producing bioreactor in Wageningen University, Netherlands - Granular Sludge_09_05-R1 | ecosystem: Engineered > Bioreactor > Anaerobic >...
AATAAAATTCAATTTCAACTATTCTAAAGGTTGATTGATGGTTAACAATTGCGAATTTGTTAAATAACACATTGGCAATCTGTTCAAATTCTTCCTTTGTTTCCTTTTCAATTATTAGAAAATTCTCGTTCATACAGGTGAAATTTTGTTTTCAATATATTCTGTCGAAAAAATACTGATATTATCCTGAATGTCTGTCGTTTGTCTTAAAATGGCACATAACGGCTGGGGGTGTGGCGAGTGCGGGAGCGCGAGTTTCGATTTCGTCGCACGACGAAATCGCCCCAAACGGGCGATGAAGCTACGAAGTTCCGAAATCTGCCCGCATTGGCTACACCCCTTGTTGGCAACTGGGTTTTATTTTATCCGATTGTCGTAAAAATTGTTTGAATACTGCAAATAAATATTTTGACCTGAAACATTTTCATTAAGATTATATATTTTTTCTTTTTGGGTTTATTTTCGATAGATGAATATTAAACTTAATTAGTGTTGACAAAATATTGCTTGTTAAAATAATCATAAAAATTGTTACAGCAATATATGTCGTTTTTAAAGTGTCGTATGAGACTTTTGTTATTCCAAAATTAATAATTAACGTAATGCTCTCTTTAATAATGGAGTAAGCGTCAGGTATAAATATCAATGTTAACGAAATTGAGGAAATAAGAAGTGGATAAATTTTAGTTTTTCTAATTTTCAGAGCGTTATTATAATTCGTAATATCGTCTTCTGGATGATTGTTTGGTCGTGTTTCTAAAACCTCGTTTATGGAAGGATAGAAAATGCCATATAAAGCAGTTAGAATCGCAAGTATTATACTGCTAGCTGAAAGTAAATCAGACATAATTTATTCTTTTGGCACTATATTAAATAATTCACATAATCTCAAATAAGATGACCGTTTTATAACATATGTCGAGATTGTACCTCTGTCTTTTTCTATAATTGGTAAACTAGTATCTATTGTCCCCAGTATTCTGTTCAGTTCATCTTTAAAGTACTGATTTTGAATTGACATTTTATAGTCGTTGCTATTTTCAATTTTCGAAATTTTCTCTACCTCATCTTTTAAAGAACTTGTGATTGTATCTCTTAATTCATATTGATATTTTGACATAATTGATTTCACTAACGACCTACTCTCAGATGCAGTTAATTGGAATAAATCACAAATTTTTTGTTCCTCGGGTATTTTCCCTTCAAAAAAGTGTTTGATTAGAATAAAAAGTCTGAATTCAATAATATCCCTACCTCTCGTAAATACTCTTTGACCAAGAATCATTCTTTTGTATTCTTCAAAAGAACTTCTAGCTACTTTATTTAATTTTTCATTCAGAGTAGCCTCATCACATTGAAGAATTGATTTTAACAGGTCTTTCTCCGTTTGTTCAATTTCGGTAATTGTAAAATTAATTTCCATATCTTAAGTTTTTAGGGGTGAGTCGTCATAACCTTGTTGCCAACGGCTGGGGGTGTGGCAAGTGTGGGAGAGCGTGTTACGTTTTCGTCCCCCGACGAAAACCCCCGAGCGGGCGAACCCGCTCCGAAGTCCCGATGTCAACCCACATTGGCTACACCCCTTGTTATGGGCTGGTTTTGAAATTATTGTCAGGTTATTTCTTTTCAAATATGATATAATAACCATTAGCCGTTGTGAAAATAAATAATGTAATACAAAGTAAAATTAACCGTAGTAACCAAAGCAGAATATTGCCACTTGCCGCTTCAATAATTTGTACAGTTCTATATCCGTTTAAGTTTTCCTTGTCAATCGTTTTTGCTAATCTTTGCTTTGGAGAACTTGCAAAAAGACCTAGCAGACCACCCCATAAAGTAACATTAACAATTTTGTTATGCTGTGAAAAGTCTAAACTTTTATTTTCATTAGTTATTTGTGACATATTAGTAAATTTTAATTGTTAATAAACGAAATGATTAATTATAATTAATATTATATACGACCGTCTTTAATTTTTTCAAAGGTAATGTAGTAACCATTTGCGGGCGTATAAATAAAAATTGTTATTATAAGAATGATTAGCCTTAGTAACCACAAAAACAGATTCCCGCTTGCCGCCTCAATAACTTGAACAACTCTAAAACCGTTTAAGTTTTCTTTTTCAATTGCCTTTGCAATTTTTTGTTTTGGAGAGCTTGCAAAAAGACCTAAAAGACCACCCCATAACGTAATATTTACAATTTTATTATGGTTACAATCACCAATTACTGGCTGTATTATGTTCGCTTGACTTTCATTTGTTTCAACCACTTTTTTAAAAAGAGTAATTATTCCATATACAATTAAGCCAACGCTTACTAAAATTGGAATAAATCTGATTGATATGAAAACCCAATCATAATATAAATTCAATAACTTGAAAAATAGTAAGTTAAGTAGAAACGGAATAATAAAGAAGGCAAGAATACCTAGTACTATTATTATTAATCCTTTTTTTTGATTTTCATTCATAATTTCAAAAGATTAAAAATCCTACTCATTTGGCTTTTCGGTTTCGCCCCGTTTGTTATAGTGGATTCTGGACTCCACTTTTTTTAATAAAAAAGCAATATGTTATATTTAGTAGAGCAAAATTTAAATGCTACCTTAAATTTAAATTCCTTTTATGGTGGTGTAAAAACTAACTGCTTTTCTTCACAAGATGAAAAGATTGACAGCCACTACTTTTTACTAACCCTGACAATTCGGTTCTTGCGTCATTTATTTCACCTGTTAACCCAACCATAATAAAACCGCTTGGTTTATTTATCCATTCAGTAGGCTTTAGAACAAAAGACCCATTTTCTGAAAAACTTCCTTGTAGTTTAAAAGACCCAGATTTACCTTGAGCGTTACTTGAAGAAGGATAAAACTCAAATATTGCGCTTATATCCTTAGATACAGTGGAAATAGTTAGAGTTAGCCCTGTATGACCCTGACCACAGATATAAGAACCAACCCATTTCCCTTTAAAATCATCTGACAACTTTTTTAATTTTTCAACCTTTGCTTGCTCCCATTCTTTAAGTTTAGTTATTGCTATATCATACTCGTTGCTCCCTTCTACAACTGCATTCTGGAAATTACCTAAAGGAAATCCAGTTTTATTAGTCTCAGTTTGAAGTTCTGTTATTCTGGTGTCCCATTTATTCATTGTTAAAGAGGAAGTTGCCTTGCCAAATGCTTCAAAAGTAGAGTTTTTTGAAAAAACTAATTTAACAACATCTGCATTAACATCACCACCAATAAAATCAATTTTTTCATATGTTGGGTGTAGAACTTTAATTGATGCTGTGTAACGAAAGTGATACTTTGGTTCGACTTTTGTTCCTATGTTTTCTTTAGCATTTATTTTTATGCTAACTACTTCAAAATTACTTGGAAGTTTTTCAGATATTGCGATCTTTAAGTCATCCTTTGAAGGATCATTACTACAACTATACATACTAAGAATAGCCATAGATACAAAAATTAATAATACTACCTTTTTCATAATAGTCAAAGATTTAGTGTTTTCCTACTCTTATGGCTTTTCGGATACGCCCCGTTTTTATAGTGGAACTGGACTCCACTTATGCTATAAAGTATTAACATTAACAGGTCAATGTAATTGATTTATTTAACGAGGGAAAAACATTTAAATATGATGTTATTGTTTTAACTTATATGGAATATGTATGTTATAGTTTAAAAAGATAACGTATATAATATGTGACTCTAACATCTTGCTCAATTGTTATAACATCACTTGACTCTGCTGACATATCAATTAGTGTCCAAGAAAATGCATCTGATAAGAAACCAACAGTTAAGCAGTTATTCGTTTTTTTAAAATAGTGATTATACCACATTTGAATTGCAAGACCTGACGAAGCAATCTCTTTGTTTTCATTGTTTTTATAATACTCATTAATGCTTGCATTCCAAGTCGATATGTCACTTTGTCTTTTTCCAGAATACAATTTCCAATCAAGATTAAGCCCAGGATAACTTCTTTCAATTGTTTGAAGCCCGAAATATATCCCCTTTGAAATAAAACTCTGTTCCATTATCAGGGGAGTTTCATCAAAGTTGTAGTGAAAAAATAGTGCAGGTCTTTTATATGAATTTGAATACAACCCTAAATTAAAAAAATGTGATATATCTCTTCCTTGTACATATTCAACTGAAAATAACGGAATAATTATTTCATTTTCAACAAATAAGGTTTTGAAACTTAGGCTTGACCCTTGTAAATAAAGCGGAATGTCTTCAATTGGACTTTCAAATGTTAATGAACTTCCTAATGGAATATAATAAAAATCTGATATCCCCCTTATACTGCCATAAAATAGTGTTCTACTCTGTTTGAATCTTACTGACAGAAATGTTCTAAATATTTTTTTAAATAATTTATTGTCGTCAATTATTGAATTTACTATTGGTGCAAGATTTAAACCAAATATATATTTCTCAACCCCTTTTTCGCTTGAATTATTTGTTTGAAGCATTTCCTTTTGAACTTTGGTGTACTTAAACAGACCATTATATGAGAACGAAATTAAGTGCCTATTATCAAATCCTATGTCAGTAAAAATTGAAAATGATTTTAGCCCCTCTGTATTAAATGAAATAGGTGAGTTTTCGGGGACAGTTGGCATCCATTTATACGATTGATAACCAAGAGAACCAACAAAAAATAATTTCGATTTAAAATCAATAATTTGAGGGTTAATACCATTTTTAGAATTATTACTATACCAAACTTTTTTTTGTTTGTCTGGTAATAAATTTACATTCTTTGTTTTTTTTAATGAATTTACCTTTACTTGAGAAAATCCACAATTAATTATTAATAGTGTTAAAGTGATTAGGAGTATCTTTTTCATAGTATTACTATTAATAAGTTTTCCTTCAAAGTCATTAAATTGAGATGATGCTATTTTTTTTAAACTTGCCCATAACGGCTGGGGGTTGGTAAAGTGCAGGAGATTGAAACGGTTCATTGTCCCACGCTACGAAGCTACAAAAAAGCGAGCGAGTTTCCTAATACGCAAAAAACCTGCATTTTATTAACCCCTTGTTAGCACCTGGCAGTTAATCATATCGTTACGATGGGATTAACTTTTGCTACATATTCTTAACGTTATAATTTTTCCTTTGCGGGAAGGGCTGGAAGGCTATTTGGCAAAATTTGCTTGTAGCGTGGATTTGTGTGTTTTGCCAAAGTGCCTGACAGCGAAGGGACGGTGATGGAAAATTTATGTCTTTTTTAAAATGATTCTTCAACTATTTTTATTTCTTCCAAAGTCAATTCATAAAGTTCGTATACTATCTTGTCAATTAAGTTTTCTGTTTTATTTATTTCAGATTTCAAAAATTGTACTTTCTTTTTTTGTTCATCAAAATAAAGCATCCACTCTGATTCTTGAGTTAAATTTAGTTTAACCTTTAATTTTGACAGTTCATTTAGAAATGATTTAAATTCCAAATCATACCAATAATTTAGTCTATTTGTTATTGTATCAATATTTAATTTTGCTTTTAAAAGATTTATGAAATTATCTGACAAATGCCTATATTGATGAATTAAATCTTCTAATGTATTAACATAAACTACCACCTCTTCTTTTTTTTCTGATGTTGTTTCAGGCAAAATAAATTTCTCAACAGAAACTTTGTTTAAAACATATGCACCACCAGCAGTCATTTCACCAACATTCTTAAAATAAAAAACACTTAATTTACTATTTAGAATACCTAAAATGAATTTGCTAGGAATTATGCTAGAGGTTAAAAAATAAGATGCACTTGTTAAATAATTTTTATTACTGTCATATGAGAAATTCCAGTCACCCGAGATTAAACCCCATATAATTTTTTCTTTTTCAAATTCTTCTAAAAAAGCACAATTTCTAAGATTTGACCAATGCTCACCTTTATCAGAACGATTTTCAACTTTACCGTTACTTTCTTTATTGATTGAAATAATATGCTCATATAATAATGGATAATCTAATTCTAAATTAATACGTGGCAATTTGCCTTGTAAGCCATTATGAGAATTAATTAACCATAAATCAGATTTTTCAATATAATACCTTTTAATGTGCTTGCCTTTTAATAGAGGTTTTAAAACAAGTTCGTTTTTATAGTCTTTTTTGATTAGTTCGTTATATTTGACATTATCAATCAAAAAACCATCATCATATCCAGTAGTAATACCTCTATTAATTTTTATACCTTCTGTTTCTCTTAATGATTGACCTTTGCTTTTAATTTTATCGATTAACTTTTTGATTATTGGGTTTTCAAAAATCCAAGAGTTATTTGCTAAATATTCCCTATCAATAATTCTTTCACGGCTAATTAATTCTTTTTCAAAAATCTCAGCATTAATTTCTTCTTTGTTGAATTCAGCATATTTTGTTTTACTTATATATTTTGATTTTGAACCAATTATGATAACACTAGAAACCAATGCATCTTTAAAAATTGCAGTTTGTTCAAAATTAACTATGTTAAATAGCTTATTCTCTGAAAGTAAATCCCTTAATGGTTTTCCATATTCTGAGTTGAAAAATTTATTAGTGTTGATATAACCTAAAAGACCATCATCTTTAAGTAGAATTAATCCTTTTTCAAAAAAATATACACTTAAATCCGATGTGCCTGTGTATACTTTATATGTGTCTTTAAAAAATGGACTAATATCAAATAACTTTCTATGTTGAACGTATGGTGGATTTCCAATTACAACATCAAAACCCCCTTTAGTAAAAATTTCAGGAAACTCACTTTGCCAATTAAAGGCTTTCTCACCTGCAACTAAAGGGTCATCAATTAAGGAGTTACCGCATTTTATGTTATTACTTAAGGTGCTAAGTTTCCTTCCTTTACGTGCTGTTCTTAACCAAAGCGAAAGTTTTGCTATTTCAACAGACTCTTCATTTATGTCAACACCATAAATATTTTTCTCAAGAATATCCGTTGAAATGTCTGAGAAGATTATTCCACCACCAAATAATTGAGCTCTTAATTCGTCAATTTTTCTATGTTCTATAATCAAAAATTCTAAAGCTTGATTTAGAAATGCTCCTGAGCCACAAGCTGGGTCGAGAATTGTTAATGAGAGTAACCAATCCTGATATTTTTTAAGTTTTTCGTCAAGTTCCTTGATGGTTTCTTTTCTTCTATTCTTTCTCCCTTTAGCATATTCTTCATCAACAATTCCAAATGAATTGCGTTTTTCTTCGCAAAGTTTACCAATGGTGTTTTCTACAATGTATTTGGTAATGTATTTTGGCGTGTAAAAGATTCCGTCTTTTTTTCGTTTTGTTTTTTGATAATCAATGTTTTCACCTTTTATTTCAGCCTGTACATTTTCAATTTCGCCAAGTGAATGCTCAAAAATATGACCAAGTATATTTACATCAATTTCTGTGTCGAAGTCGTAATTACTTAGTTTTAAAGTATGCTCTTTTAAAACTTCATCGTCTATTTTTACATTTTCTAAAATTTCATCAGTTAGAAATAGACCGCCATTGTAAGCAAAAATCTCTTGTCGTTTTTCACTTTTGGGTCTACCGACATTCAGAATGTGGAAATATTTTCTAAAAAGTGAGTAAAGTGATTTTACATCGCCAAAATCCACATCATCCTTCCATTTTTCAATGATTTGTAGAATTGAATTTGCTGGTAGTAACTGCTTATCTTCCGCAAAGAATATGAATAAAAACCTGTCAATTAGTTTTTGAGTTTTCTTGAAAAGTGTGAGTTTATCAACATCTGGGTTGTTCTTTACAAGATTTTGGAAAAGTGCTTCACGAAATCTTGAATAGTCTGCATAGAGTTGTTTTGTAATATTTTCTTCCTGAGCTAAAGAACTTTCTTTGATTTTTAGAGGTAAATCATTGAGTAAATTGTCTTTTGCAAGACAAAGCCACAGCAATGAAAATTCTTCTTTTGTGAGTTTAAATAAGTCAAATTCAAAGTGATTTACAGCGTTTTGAATGTAAAACCGTAACTTTTCAAAGTTCGAAGTGATTACGTAAACGCATTTAGGATGATGATTTTTATAACCAAATGCTTGAGCTTCTACTTTCCCAAGGTTAGTTGTATCGGTAGATTTTAATTCGATTACTGCAATTGCATTTTCATTTCTTAATATTGCTCCGTCTGCCTTTTTGCTATCGCTAACATTCTTTAGTTCTGTCGTTAAATTAAAATTCGGGTGTGGATTCAGTGTGTAGTTAAGTATTTTTACAAATAGTTCTCTCAAAAAACCTTCTTGAAATTGTTCTTCCTTTGAATTCCTTATGTTTTCTTGAATTTCGGCGTTGCCAAAATACAATTTAAATTCAGCGAATTTTTTATCAATTAACGCTGAATCAAGTTCGTCTAAGTATTTCTTTTCTACCGATTTTTGAAATAAACTCATAATTCCTTTTTAATCACTTATCAAGTTCAATTTTGATTCACCAAATTACTACTTTTCTTTCATTGTTGAAACATTCGGAATACCGTAAGGGTGCGTTGGGCAAAAAAAGCAAGTGTGTGGATGCGAAGGGACGGTTGCAGGGAAGGGCAGACACAGTATTGCTTTTTTGTGTGATGGGGTTTCTTTTGTCTTTTCTGTCAATATGTAGCAAAATTCCCTTTGTCGAAATCTTTTTCTTCTGCTTGGTGCTAACGGTCGGCGGTATGAAACGTTGGGGATTTCGGAGCTGCGAACCTATCAACCGATAAGAACCTTGCCAGCGAGCGATGCACTTGGCATACCACTTAAACCCCAATGTTTTATGACCGCGTGTTAGGCAACGTTAATTTTTTCTTTTTTCTTGTCTAAAACTGTAAATATTATCATTAGTATAGTAGCAATTAATGCCATTATAGAACCAAAATAAAATGGCGCATTTGAATTAACCTTATCATACAATAATCCTGCAATTAAACTCGCAGGTAATAAAGTAATTCCAAGTACAGCATGATAAATTCCAAATCCCGTCCCTTTTAAGTCTTTACTAACAATATCAGAAATCATTGCTTTCTGGCTACCATCAGTCAATGCACTGTAAAATCCATACAGCATAAACAAGAAAATAAAAACATTTATACTATTAAACCTACCGAAAAAATAATAAACAATTGCATATACTATAAAACCCAGAATAATCAATTTTTCACGACCAATTCTATCCGATAATTTTCCAATCGGTATGGCCAGCAAAACAGATACTGTATTAAATATCATATATACAAAAGGAATGTATGATTTATCTATACCTGTTTCGCTTGTTTTTACAAGCAATAATGCATCTGCTGAATTACCAAGAGTAAACACGAAAATTATAATAAGAAAGAAATAAAACTTTTTGGGTAAAAGTTTTAATGAAATCTTATTGGTGGTTTCTTTTTTTTCTGCCTTTGCTTCTTTTATGAAAATAATAATCGTTAATACACCAAGAATTGCTGGAATGGTTGCTAATAAAAATATGTAAGAATAATTTAATGGAAAAATAGATAACAATAAGAAAGCAATCAAAGGACCAACAATAGCCCCACTATTATCCATTGCTTTCTGAAACCCAAAAGTTTTACCAGCTTCATTTTTTTTAATAGAGCCACTTATAAGGCTATCTCGTGGTGCCGCTCTTAAACCTTTTCCTATGCGTTCAAAAAACCGAAAAAATAAAATCTGAATTGGTATTCTTGCTAATGCATATAAAGGTGTTATAATGGCTGTAATACCATATCCGATAATCATGAATGGCTTGTTTTTACCAATCTTATCACTCCAGTACCCCGAAATTGCTTTTAATAATGATGCCGTACTTTCTGCAATCCCTTCAATTAAGGAGATAGTTGTTTTTGATGCTCCTATCGACAATAGGAATAGTGGCATCACACTATATACCATTTTGGTAGATGTGTCTGTGAAAAAACTTGTTAATCCGGTGAAAAAAGCATTTTTCTCTAATCCAAATATTTTTTTCTTTTCATCCATTTTATTAGTCATTCCGCAGTGTCTTTTTTAATGTTGCCTAACGGTCAGTGGTTTGGGCTGCTGGGGAGTTAAAAGCCAGCGGCGTCATCCCACGTTAAAAAGAAACTAAATTACTAAAAACTTTCGTATCTGCAAATCAACCCCAGTAGGCTAAACCACTTGTTATGCGCAGTGATTTCTTCTTTCAACGTCGTTTTTCTTTTCAGTCTTCAATCCAATCGGGATGGATTTTCCCGAGATTTCAATCGTTTCTTTTTTGTTTTCTTTTCTAATCGTGGAAATGTTTTCTTATCAGCCAGTGCATTGGGTTACAATAATTTTTTCTTCAATCATTTCAGCGGGAAAGAATGTTTTTAAATCGCTCCCTTAAACCCCTTAAAAACCTGATTTTTTTCATTTCTTCCTGTCGGGTTGGCCACCGTTTTCGCTATGACGTTATCAGACCGAAAAAATTATTGCTAGTCCACGATTGACCGTCCGCCCGTGATTCAGTCAATAAATTCAATTTCAGCTTAGTTTTCGTATCTGTTCGTGTAAGTATCGTTTTCGATAGTCTGGGCGGTCAATCGAGGACTTCCTGTCGTTTCGTCGGATTTCGTCATTGCGCATAACGGTCAGTGGTTTGGGCTGCTGGGGAGTTAAAAGCCAGCGGCGTCATCCCACGTTAAAAAGAAACTAAATTACTAAAAACTTTCGTATCTGCAAATCAACCCCAGTAGGCTAAACCACTTGTTATGCGCAGTGATTTCTTCTTTCAACGTCGTTTTTCTTTTCAGTCTTCAATCCAATCGGGATGGATTTTCCCGAGATTTCAATCGTTTCTTTTTTGTTTTCTTTTCTAATCGTGGAAATGTTTTCTTATCAGCCAGTGCATTGGGTTACAATAATTTTTTCTTCAATCATTTCAGCGGGAAAGAATGTTTTTAAATCGCTCCCTTAAACCCCTTAAAAACCTGATTTTTTTCATTTCTTCCTGTCGGGTTGGCCACCGTTTTCGCTATGACGTTATCAGACCGAAAAAATTATTGCTAGTCCACGATTGACCGTCCGCCCGTGATTCAGTCAATAAATTCAATTTCAGCTTAGTTTTCGTATCTGTTCGTGTAAGTATCGTTTTCGATAGTCTGGGCGGTCAATCGAGGACTTCCTGTCGTTTCGTCGGATTTCGTCATTGCGCATAACGGTCGGGGGTGTGGCTAGTGTGGGAGTGCGGAGCAACGTTTTCGTCACCCGACGAAAACGACCCTGAGGGTTGAAAAGCTCCGAGTTCTGCATCATCAGCCCACGTTAGTTACACCCCTTGTTATAGCGCGTTTTTAATTCTTTGTTTATCTTTTCGTATTCATCTTCATCTAGTTTCAAAACTGTCTGAAAAGTTTCATTATTCGTTTTCAATCTTAAAGTCCACATTTTCTTATTTCTTAGTTCATGAAATTCAACGGTTTCAAATTCTGTTTCGTTTACATTAAAAGTTCTTTGGCTGTCTTTGAAATATTTATAGTCTGCAATATAATCAATAGTTTTTTCGTGAAGATGAAGAATTTCTTTACCAAAAGTATTCCATATTACAATTCTAGTCATCATTACAGCCATACCCCAGAATATTAAGAAAAGAATAACCATTGCGAAGTGAAAACCATTTCCTAATACAATTTGAGATATTGTCACTGAAAGTGGAATCAGGAAACAGACAATTGCCAAAAACCATAAAAATATTCTAGCAATAATGTTTGATTTCTTTCCTGTCACAACAATTTTACTATTTTCTATCTCTACAAAATTCTTTTTCATTCGTCTGTGTCAATTTGGTTTTAAATTTATTACTAATAAGTTATCTAATCGGAATTCCTAAATGCGCTATAACGGCTGGGGGCTGGTAAAGTGCAGGAGTTTGAAACGTTTCATTGTCCCACGCTACGAAGCTACGAAAAAGCGGAAATGTTTCCTAATCTGCTGGATACCTGCATTTTATTAGCCCCTTGTTAGCGGCTGGCAATTTTTTCTAGATTCAAGCAATAGTGTATATATTGAGTCGTACAATTCAAAATTACTGAAATATCTTTAATGGACTTACCTTCTGATTTTAATTTTTTTGTTTCTGATACTATAAATTTCATTTTTTCATCAAGGTCAATAATCCCATTTTCAAGTTTGTATTCTTTAATTTTCTGAGATGCAAATGAAGGAGTTACTCCAACTTTTCTAGCTATTTCCGAAATATTTAGACCTGAATTAATTAAGCCGAATATTTGTTCTCTTTTTTTATTTGATTCAATCAACTTCTCGCTTTTTGATTTGTAGTAAGGCACAGACTTCTTTATATAATCTACAACAGAGTTTCTTGTTTTACAACCAGTAATTTCAATAATTTCTGAAATCCTTTTTCCTTGATTATATAGTGCTACGATTTGTTTCTTTTGCTCGTCTGTATAAAAGTAATCAGTTTCCCTATCAATCAAACCTAGCGCAATTAATTCATTTTTTGCTTTATAAAAATGTGGTTTATGACAACCTACTTTATCGATTATTTCAATGTTCGATAAATTTGCCTTTCCATTATGGCACATTAATAGCAGCAATTTAATTTTTAGAGATTGGGATAGTTCACTACTAATTATTTCACTTTCTGAATTAAAATCACTAGTCCAATCAAGGTTTCTTTCTTTAGGATAATTGTTTAACCCAATTTCTTTGTTTAGAGTAGGTTCAATATCTGTTATTTTATTGATTCTTATCAGTTTAATATTGTTTGCCTTGCAATATTCATTCTTAATCCTGTCGTGTTTAGATGTTTTTGGAGAGTAAAACAAGTTATTTTTATCTGAAATCCTATGCTGAATACCGTCAAGTTCAACTATAACTCTTTGATTATTTATATTGGGAAGATAAAAGTCAAAAGGAAGGGGATTAATTGAACGACAATCATCAAATGTTTTTTCCTTTTCAAATAATATATACCTATCCCACAGGAGTTTATATGTAAACAACTCCAGATTACTCATATTGTTACAGACAAACAATTGAGTGTCTGACAAATTAATAAATTCAAGCCAGTTTAGATTGTATTGACTTGAAATTGATGAGGGTAACTTTAATTCACTTGATTCATTGTATATAGAATAGAATTCTTGATATGCAGTTGTTGTATATACACCGTTTTCTAAACAAATCCTTCTAGCGTTTTCAAGAGAGTGATATTCAAACTTTTTAGCAATATTAAGAATTTCATCAAAGTATTCTTTACCGCATACTTGTCTTATGTGTTCAGCTGAAGGGAAGTGAGATGGTTTCTCCGAATCACGATATTCTATTATAGATTTAATGTTATTGTTTGTGCACCACTCTTTTAATTCATTAATAAACTCTTCATCAAGTAAAACCGATTGCTTGTTTGATTTATATTGAGATACACCCAGAATTTCAGTAAAATATTCAATACCAACATTTTTTATTATCGTTGTAGAAGTTGGAAATTCTTTCGGTCTATTTTTAAATGCATTATAGTCATTAATCGACTTTATGTTGTTTTTATCGCACCAACTTCTTAGTTTTTCAATAAAATTATCTTCAATAAGCCTTTCTGATAACCTTGGTTTTGTTTTTGAAAGTTTTAAATCTAGAAAATCTTTAAGTTTTACGCCTTTTTTCAGAAAACAAAGATTATCTAATTCACTATAAGATGGAACAATTATTTTCTTGTTTTTTTTTGCGACTACAATGTCATATTGAGACTTAATTTTTAGTTCTTTTAAAACTGACTTAATTGTTTCAAAATTAATCTCGTCATTTAGTATTTGGTTCTTTGTAGTTTTAAATACCTGATATTTAATTGGAACATTATTGAATTCAAAATAATCTGCTAACTCTAATCCTGTTTTTTCTATGCAAATTCTATTTATTTCATTGATTGGCGGTACAATTATTTTTTTATTTTTTCTGGCTTGATTTAATTCGTAAATACTTCTAATATTAGCTTCTTCAACTAGTTTTTTAAAAGTTTCAAAACTAACTTCATTATTTAAAATCTGATATTTAGTAATTTTGAATAAATTTTCCATACTGGATTTTTTGTCATTGCTTGCCGCTAACGGCTGGGGGTGTGGCAAGTGTGGGAGAGCGTGTTACGTTTTCGTCCCCCGACGAAAACGCCCGAGCGGGCGAAACCGCTCCGAAGTTCCAATGTCAACCCACATTAGCTACAACCCTTGTTGCCAACAGTTTTTTATTTTACTGTCTTGGTTTTCAGTTTGTTTTGTACTTTTTTCTAAAACATATTGTTTCAGTTGTTTAATATGAAATGTTTTCACTTTCAATTATTTGCTCTATCTCCAATCCCAATCTTCTCTTGTTTCTATTGTCTATCCTTCCGATAAATCCAGAAAGAACAATCCAAAAGTTATGATTGTCAACATTCGTACAGTAAGATGTTATGCAGTCAAGGTCAGAATCTTGTTTGGGTGGAAGTAACCGCATAATTTCCCAGCATACAGGAGAGCCATTACAAATAATAATTTTTGGCTTATACTCTATTATTTGCAGTTTCAAATATCCAATACAATTGCCCACTATAAACCTTTGATTGTTTTTTCCATTTTTCTCAACCAAAGGTGGAAAGGTTTCAGAGAAACATTTAACCAAATCTATATGGGCAATATTTCTATCGTCACGCTCCCAATTGCTATAAAGTCTAGTAGACACTTTTTTGAAATCTCTAAAATATTGATGACCATTTGGATTGAAAAATTGAAAATCCTTTTGGCTTCTTGTTTCAATATGCCCCAATTTATTTTTTGGGTTTAAACCAATTATCCAGATTTCAGCATTAGCATTACCATCAATACAGTCAAGTGGTGATATATTATGCTTTGAACGGAATTCAAAACCATATTCCTTACATTTACTGCAATTTATGTGAATTTTTTCTACCATAATCATACCTGTATTTTACAAATCTATTCTAAAATATTTAACAAGTTAGCATTACATTAAACACTGTTTTACTGCCTATAATTATGGGTTACTCAATAATGTTAGTTAGAATGCCGTTTACAAAAATCAGTCTTCCTTTGCCTACGTATTTCCAAATTTCTTTCTCCTCTGCGCTATCGGTGTACCTTTTTATGTCAAAAGTTATTCCCCAAGCATCTTCACACATCTGTTTTGTCATTCCAATTTTTATCTGATTTTTTGCAACTAGTTTACCGAATTCAGCACCGTACTTTTTTACATAACCATCAACTCTTGCTTTCTCTTCTGCAATTTCCTTACTTTCCTGTTTCTGTAATTCATCTTTAAAGGATATTACATCACTAAAAACAGGACGCCCCCTTTGGCTGTCATCGAATAGCATAAATGTATTTTCGTTATGCTTTAGCAAGTAAACGAGAATTACATTTTCGTCAGAATCAGGGTTGTTAGACTTGCCAAGAATTTCGCTACGGATTAATGTTAGTTCTCCTGTCAACTCCGTATTTTCATAAACTCTTAAAAACTCATCTACATTGGGAAACTTTCGAGCACTAATGTAATCGGTTGCAACAAGGGTGTTGTTTTTAAGTAATTGCTGTTTCTTAACAAAATTCGGTACAAGAATAAACCTATTGCTATAATCGGATTCAACCGAAAATATTACTTCGCCAGTGGTTTCATCTTTTAGTTCCAAAAGCAATGCGCCACTTAAACCCAAGCCTATGTTTTTATCCTTTTTTACACAGTCGTAGTATTGTGTTTTGTCTAAAGATGGATGGATTTTGAGAATAGTATAGTACTTATCTCCAACTTCTTCCCAAGTTAGATATTTCAATGGATTAGAATCAGTGAAGAAAATTGTGCTGTTCTTATTAAATTCGTTACTGTATGAGGGGTAATAAATTTGAAGCCCAATGTACCTTTTGTAAAATTCCTCTACCGTACATTTTTCATCATTTGGTATTCGCCAATGAGTTCTATAGTAAGAGCCGTAACTTACAAAAGCCTCTAAACTATCGTATGCAGGGGCTGGGATTACCTTTTTTTCAGGCTCTTTTTTCTCAACTGTGGTAACAGAGATTTGAGCATTGCTATGTTTGCAAAGGAAAGTAAGTGCAATTAATATGCTGATATATAGTTTCATAATATTCTAGTGTTTTAATGCGATTAGATAGAAAACTGTTTACTCTCAAAATTTGACCAATCCATTGTTTTTATAATGATTTTATCGGATTGATTTTTAAGGCTATAAATGTCAAATCGGTTTTTTAGAGGAACACCCTGTTCGTCCTCCATATAACCGTGATAGTGAGGTCTGTAAACAGCAAGTACTTGCTGGCATTTGTTTGGAATGTTCCTTGATGAATTGAAATCCCTAATCATTGGATACTTTCGGGAATAATCTGCTTTTTGCCCTATGTTTATGGTGAAGACTACTTTAACTCTGCAGAAATGATGCATAAGTTCTAGTGCTTCAATAAATTCATCAACGTCATCGTATGCCCTATCCCAAGGGTCGTACTTGTTAAGAAAATCGCTGTTGTCGATGAAAACTGTTGAGTAGGGTTTATCTTGTAAAAGCCACATCAACTTTACGAAAGTATCCAACCCAAAGTACTCGATATCTGTTCTAATCTCAAGACCCGGATTAATGCTACTGTCGATGCTTACAAGGTATTTTTCAATTTTCTCCTTATAATCCTGATAGCTGATAAATAGCACCTTCTCCCTTTGGGCTAAGTGGTTGGCGAGTTTAAGGCAAAATGAAGTTTTGCCCTCACCCTTTACCCCGCCAACAGCAGTTAGCCCGATAGGCAATTCAATTGATTCCATAATATATGAAGTTTAGTTAATATGGAATCAAAGGTAGAGCGGGAGTGTGCCAAAGGGTGGCGGAGAGTAACTATTTTTGATAATAATTTTCTAATAAACCATTGATAAATATAGCAGTTGGTCTTTTTTCTCTTTTTGTGTATTGATTAATGTGTTGTGAAAATAGTATTAGCGAATTCTTAAGTTTTGTTTCTGAAAACTCCTTATTGATCCTTTCAGGACTATCAATGAAGCCATTTATTTTATATAATTCTCCACATTCAAACAATTCAATTTTTTCAAGTTGATAACCCATCCAAATAAGCCCTTTATCGGCATATTTACCCCAATATGCTGCGGATTCTTTATTTTTAACAATAATGACTTTCGGTTGTATGATTTCCTCAATTGTCTTTTGTGTTACTCTAAGTTGGTCAATTATGAATGATATACCACAGTTTCTTTTAAGAATTTCATCTTTTAAGATTTTCTGATTTTTTTCTCTAAAATAGAAAATGTCAAGATAAGCAGTTCTTTCTCTTAAATCAAAGTTGTTTTGGTCATAAACCATTTTCTTTAAAGAACCCCAGTAGTTGTCCCATTCTGCTTTTCGTAAAGTCTCTTGAAAGTCAAAACCAAATGAAATCTTTTGTTCACCTTCTCTAAACGACGGATTAATTCCAGTAATTAAAAAATCTCTCTGAATATCATTAATTGAGAAAACATAACCACGTTCTTTAATAAACAATGGCAATTCATTAATATAATCTTGAGACCAGATTTTCTCTAACTCATCTTTAATATTCATAATGTGTGGGTTTAAAAGTTTTTATGACAAAAAGTTGAACAACTTAAATCCATAAAAGTAATTCGGGTACTTTAGATTTTCTTTCTTTGAAAAAATTCTCTCGTTTACTATTTCTCCCAAAGTTGACCCCATAAAAGGTTGACTTAAAAAAACATCAATTTCTCTCTGGTTGTTATTATTAAAATCTTCAACGAATTTATCAATTTTTTCCTTCCTATTAATACCCGTTGCAAGCGAAAACACCGCAACAAGTTGATGCGGGTATGCAAGCCACCCCAAAGAATCTGATAGAATTTCATCAATTATAGGGTTCTTGATACCAATATAAGGCATTAATGGCTTTTCTAATTCAATGTAATACGTGCTAAGCAGGGTTAAAGACCTAATGTCAGTGCATTCTATTACTTTTAAATGCTCTTTTAGCGAAATAACGGGTATTTTGTCAAAGATACTGAAAGGCTGAAGGTAAATAATTTCCTTTGCCCTATTTTGGGAAACAGAAGCAACATAAACATTACAGTTTTCATTTACTGATTCATAGTTTTTTTTTATTAGCTCTCTAGTTGAAGCATTTAGTTTTATATATTCAACAACCTTTTCTTCAATGCTCTCAATCTTTAGCGAATACTTTTGAGATGTGATATTATATATTTCATTTTCAATATATTTTAAAAAGTGAAGTTCAGTTTGAATTACAATATAGATTTCCTGAAAATAAATAGCTATAGAATATCCAACATTCAGGTTTATTATTTCTTCAAGTATTCTGTATGCTTCTTCTCCAGAAATATTTTCAATTTTATTTTCTAAATCTCTTAACCTAGCTGCGTATTCAAACTCTTGTGAGCGGATTGCAGCAAATTTCTCTGCTAAAACAAGTTTTCGTAAAATTTCTTTTTGGGTTATTAAGGTCTTATGTTCTGCTACGCATTGTTTTAATTGAAAATTGTATAGCTCTTTCTCGGGATTAACTTTAATATGGACTTTATAACCTAACTCCTTTAGATTAATTATAGCACTTACAAATTCGTTAGAATCAGCTTGATAAATAAGCCTCTCTAGGCTTCTAAGTAATTCTTTTTCTATTGTGTTTGCATCTATCATAGTAGGATTGTTTTCCCACAAAAATAAACGCAAAGCCTGCCAAACTATGGCACACTATGCTTGCCATTGTAGTATTTAATGCTTAGTTCCAACTCATTTTTAATTCTTTCGGCTAAACCTGTGGGTTTTAATACAACAACATCACTTCCGTGTGAAAGTATTTCCATTAAAAAATCGTGAGTTACTTGTAATTGCAATTGTATCTTAAGTTCTGTCTCATTGTCAACCAGTATTTTTTGAGACTTATGTAAAGGAACGGATTTAATGAACTTGCCTTTTAAAGGGCTAAAGGATAATTCAACTAATTCTGGTTCAGAATTCTGTAGTTTAAAGATTCCAAAACTATCATCAAAGAAATTGTCAGGGTTAATTCCCTCTGGTATTTGATAATTAGTGTTTGTTTTGATTATTAATGTGTTTCTTTGAATTCGTTCTAATGCAAATGTTTTAACTTGGTTATCGTAACTATCTTTTCCAATTACATACCACCTAAACTTAAACTCTTTTAGAAAGTAGGGTTCAATATTTCTTTGGGTTATCTCTCCGCCAACATACTTGTAATAGGAAAATTCAATGACATTTTTATTCTTTATAGCGTAAAGAATTGTTGAAATATGCTCACTACCTGTATTATGTAAACCTGTTGAAATATATTTGCTGATTTCCTTGAATTGCTCTAATGTATTTATAATTCTGTACGATTCAATTAGTAAAGATGTGTTCTCTTGGATAGTTTCATAATCAATAAAATAGCCTTTATTAATATTGTCATATTCAATTTCAACCCCGAATAATTCTTCAATTTCATTAATATCCCTATGGAATGTTCTTTTCGAGAATCCAACTGTTTCATCATTCCAAAGAATTGAATTGTTGTATTTTTCAATTATTTCATTTAGTGTTATATACGAATTATTCTTTATTAAATCAAAGAGCCATATATACCGTTTAAAAAATGTTCTTTTTGACATATCATTTATTCTTTTCGAGCATAAAGATAGCAATCAAGTCTGTCAAACTATGTCAGAATATTTAAATGTTATTGTAATACCTTAATAGCCTGCGATTTCTTTCAAAATTGTTGGCAACGGCTGGGGGTGTGGCAAGTGTGGGAGAGCGTGCTACGTTTTCGTTCCCCGACGAAAACGCCCGAGCGGGCGAAACCGCTTCGAAGTTCCAATGTCAACCCACATTGGCTACACCCCTTGTTACCAACTGGCCTTTAATTATTTGTGTCATTCTGAAAAGGATTTATTACAACCAATTCAGTTTTTTCTCTTAACCACAACAAAGGCGCACTCTTTTGCAAGCTTTGGATGAAGCGTGGTCTGTGTGGCTTGCAAATGTGTGCGCATACGAAATATTATAAGCATTCTATTGATTCAAAAACGTTATATTTTTCACTTTTAATTAGTTTGTCAAACTTTGATTTAAGCTTAAATAACTCGTTATTTGAATCCAAAAGGTCTTCACGTTTTATCTTATAATGATTCAATACGCTATCAATTTTTGAATTATTAGTTAGGTCATTTATGTCTTTAAAATTATTTCTTTCAATAATTTGTTTAGCAGTTGCCATTTCATCCTTATTTAAAGAACAGAAACTTTTCCACCATTCTTGAGTATAGCCTTCCTTTTCAAAAAAGAATCTAAAAAGTAAATAAGTTTCTGGCATATAAAGAAGTTTATTAAACTCCTCCTCATCGTGACCAAAAGCTTTATAGAAGAAACTTTTACCTTTTCCTATTTTCCCCTTTGTTGCATTTAAAATAACTTGAATAGCCCTTATAAACTTTCTATTCCAATATTTCCCTAAATAGTCTCTATTAAGGTGGTATTCTCCAAATATTGGATGATATTTCATAGGGAATGAATAAATATCAAGTATATGGGAATCACATAACTCTACATTTATTTTTAAACGCTGATACAATTCAATAGGTTTATCTTCATAATTATATAAAAGATAGTTTGAGAAATACTTTATTCCGTATTTTTTTGCTTTTAGAATAGCTTCCATATAATAATCCTTATATTCCATACTATCAAAAGCGATTCTTAGGGGCTTTATAGGAATTTGGCTTAATAACTTTGCCTTTTCATCTGTTAAAAGCCTTGCATCAACCCCTTGATTGAAATCAACATATCTTGATTTTGGCACCTTATTACGGTGTTTTTCATACAATGAAGAAATAGTAGGATAAACTTCATTTATCTTATCAATCGTTGCAGTTTCAGGCTTTAAAAGATAGTTTTTTAGCAATAAATTATAGATATGTTGTTTATTTTCACCTTTGAGTTTGTCTAAAAGTTGATTGAAGATTGATATTATTTTTCTAATGTATGCAGTATTATTAAAACCTTGATTCAAATTGTTAATTGAAATTTCAAGTTGATTAGGTTCAATGTATTTTGTTTTTTTATCAAAACCGTTGCTCTTAATATCACTTACAATCTCAACAAATTTAGGAGATGCTAATACATTATTATCTAATAAAAGTAGATTCCTTTTAGCACCATATTTTATATCGACACCATTTATTTTATCAGACAAAGAAATGAATTTTACAAACTTTGGTTCTATTATTGGAACAGCACAAAATTTACATTTCCTTACACAACCTCTTGTAGTATAGCCATAATATGCTTCGTTTTCAGGGTATTTATACTCTATTTCATCAAGTATAGAATAATCAAGAGGAAGGTTGTCAATTATAATATTATTGTCATCTAAAACGCCTGCTTTATTCAGCAAGCCAGTGTGAACATTCCTTAAATTTGTGTGACTTTTTATTTCTTCTGGAATTACAGAAGCCATAACACCACCAACCCACAATTCATTTTCGTCCTTAACCAGCGATTTGCAAAATTCAATAGTATTAATTGTAATTTGCCAATTAAAAGTAAATAGTGTTGTAACGCACACTCTATCCCAGAAAGGTTCTTTCAAGTATTGCTTCTTCCAATAATAGTCTTTATAAAAAATGATAGCGTTTAGAAGCAAAACTTCATATTCAGATTCATTTGTATTTAAATTATCTAGTATAGATTTATTCCTTTTCTTAATATACTCTCTTATAATGAAATAATTAGATTTCCAATTGAAATTGGAGTCAATTTTTATTAATTTAGAAATACATAGATTTACTATGTGATTTATTATTAGGTCTTTCAAATCACCTTTAAAGAATACCACATTATCACCTAACATTTTGTGATAGGTTGCTAATTTCATTAACCCTATTGGAGGATATTTGTTTTTGTAATTTGGTTCAATTAGTAATACATTTCTCATTTTAATTCTTCCTCAATTTTCTTAATTACATTTTCTGCTGTACTATTATCAAGAACATCACGAATAATAGAATAAATTCTACTAACAAGTTTCCTTTGTTCCTTTGTTAGACTACTAAGTTTGTCTGAACGGAAGGTTAACTTTTCTTCAATTTCATCTGATAGAGTTATCCCATTGACATCTGATGATTTCTGTGGTTGAACAACCCTATCCAAAATTCTCTTAACAGGTTGCAATCCATTTGAAACAACTTCTTGTTCAATTTTTTCTATTCTTTTTTGAGCTCTGATTGCGTCTTCCTTTTTCTTCTCAAACTTCTCTTTATATTCTTGATGTTCTTTTTTGTCAGTAAAACCTGATTCTTTTTTTTGCTTATATTCTTCTTCAAATGTTTTTAGTTCTTCAATTTTTTTTACAGAACTATTTATTTCGGAAGCGGTGTAGCAAAGTTTGTAAATATTAGTATGGAAAAATATTTTAAGTTTGTTTTCAAACTCAAAGAAAATATTGTTTTCGGTAAAATAATCCCTTCTTGAGTTTGGAATTAGGTCAGGATGCACTCCGTAAACTTCTCCCAAAAAGTAAAAATGGAATCTTCTGTCTCTTTGAAGTTTTAGTAGTGTGTACTCATCGCCAATTTGAATGTTTGATTTCCTTAAACGAAAGCCTCTTGTGAAATTTACTTGATTTAAAGATTGATTTTTTTCAGAAACACTATGCCAACCCCAGTACAAAAGGTTTCCGTCTTCTGCATATTCTTTAAAAAAAACTATGTCAATAATTTCATCTTCTTTCTTTTTATCATTTTCATCACCCTTATAGATTATTGTAGAGTAGCCTTTAAAAAGTTGTTCAGTGTTGAGGAATATTTTATATTCATCAAGTGAGAAGTTATTGTTTTCAGCATCCTTGTAAATTAGGGATTTATAAATAAATCTTGTTGGAAAAGGAAGAGGTGCAACCATTGATAAGTACTTCTCAATTTCTTTTTTATCCAATAAGTCATCATTAGTAACGTCTTGGAGTATTACCTTAAAATAATGCGCTTCTTTTTTTTCCTCAGAAACTTCAAATGAAGTGACTTTTTTTATAACAGATATAGCCTCTTCTTTATCTTTTCGATTATTAATAATATCCTTAAGACTTGCTGCATCCCAAATTAATTTTGATTTAGTTTTTTCACCCAAAAAAGAAGTTTCAAAAATTAATTTTTCACAATATGCTAATCCTCCTAACCTTCCTATGCCCCTAAAACCCTTGTCAACTCCTCTTTGTTTTGTTGATTGTGCAATGTTTTGAAGGATAGGTCGTACTTCGCTTTGCTTTATTCCCGTAGCATTATCTTCTATTATTATTGTTCTGTTGTCAGCATCAATAGAAATGTGGATTTCCCCTTCACAGGAATTTAATAATCCTTCTTTTACTGCTTTATCTATTTGGTCTGCTGAATTCTGTATGTATTCTCTAAAAATGAATCGAGAATCATCATACATTCCAAGTGTTAAGGATTCAATTACATCCTTACCTATTATAGGTGAAAAATCCTTATCCATTTTTGAATTGCTTATAAATTGGTTTTGGGAACTTAATATTTAGTAATGACCTGAATATTGGGTTTTGTAATATATATTCGCCCTGTTTGAGTCTAGTTAACATAGATTTATAAACTGGAGGTACATATTGATAGTCTGGTTTTGAAATCTCTATTGCATTTGTTCTGCCATAAGCGTGCGTTGAACAATTCCCTTTAACTCTATCGTGAATATCGCTTTTAAATTGTTCTGCTGCAAATAGAATAATACCTAAAGAGCGGCCTCTTTCAGTAATGTCGAGTAGTTGTCGAAGTATTGGAGAACTTTTAGGAACTTCTTTTGATGCGTATTTATTTAATTCATCAATGAAAATTATAATTTTTGAAGGAATTTCTGATTCACTTCGGTCATTAGCTTGTCCGAGTTTCAGTTCATAGATTGACCTGATAACATCACCAAATACAAACCCTTGAGTTTCTTCATCTAATTTTGCTACATCAACTACATACAAATCGTTCTTTTGAATATTCAGGATGGAGTCTTTTAGCCTTACTTCGCAATCTTTTGCTTTGCTGCTAAGAGAGTTTGAAAAAATTGTAGTTTTTTCAATTGTTTTCCTGAAAAGCCTATAAAATTTACGCCAACTTAATACAGTGATTTCTTTATCTTTTCCTGAACTTCCAGCTTTTGTGTGTTCGTATACCTCTTTAAGTAATTCCGACCAATTTGTAATACCATTAAAACCTCCTTGCCCAGTTGCAATATAATTAACGATTGACTCCATAGTTTGATTAGGGTCGTCAACGTTAGAAAATAACAGGTCAATACTTTCTTTGTCATCTTCGAAGATATATTTATATAGGCAAGCCTTCCCAAGTTCCATTTGACTTTTTACATCTCTACCATATGTCGATGAGAAGATGTCTTTAGAGTATGGGTAGAAGTATTTTGCATTTTGGAATGGAGAAGTTGTTAATCCAAGCATTTTATATATTCCAAAATCTTCATCGGTTAGTTCAATGTTAGGTTCGTCAATCGCCAAAAGGTCTCTTCCTTTTACATTAAATAAAACATATGCAACAGATTCATCTGATTTGCTTTCAAGATACTTATCTTGGATGGCTTTAAGTAAAAACATTGCATAAGATGTTTTTGAAGCCAATCCTGAAATACCAGAAATATTAAGGTGAGCACCTTCAGGGCCAATTAAAAAATGTGAATTAAAATGAACAGGAATAGTTACACTATTAGGTTGCTCATACATTTCTATAAAACCACACGTTAGTGGATTCTTTATATCTTTTAAACCTAAGGCTTCTTTAATATCATCCTCATCTGCTAGGCTTACATATGACCCATCAAGAACTGGTGTATAAATGTTCTGGGAGTTTCCAACTACTTTTGCGTGTACATAATTCATCCCTATTCGTTGAGTATATTGCTGATAGTTAACATCTCCAAAATCACTGGAGATAAAACCAGCAAGAAAACTTGAGTTATCAGTCAAATGAGAAATTTCTTGAACTACACCAAAAGTTATAGAGTTTTTAATATGATTTACTTTTACGACATCGAAAGGTTTAATAATCAATTCTTTGTCAGTCCAGAAAAAGAAGTCGTCAACGGTAGTTGGTACTTTTTCTGTTGCAATAATTTTTCCTATTTGTTTCATTTAGAATAGATTTAGAAAGTGAATATCACTCAAGTATTTGCTTTTCAGAAATTTCTCAGTAAGATAAACTGGATATAAATGGTTTGCCCAACGTTTATCATTCCCATAACAAACGGGATTTCTTTCATTAATTATATTAGCAGTTATTACATCTATTAGGTCAGATTCTAGTCCGTACTCATTTTCGTTATCAGTAATTAGTATTTTTTCAATCTTTACTATTCCAGCAAACGGACTTTCGGTATATTTTGAATCTCTAATGCGTACATACCAAACACTATATTTGTAATCACCTAGATATGACCATTTTTCCATATCGTGCTGAAACATATAAGCAGGTGTTCTGTGGTACAATTTTAACTTTGCTAAAGCAGCAGCATTACTTTTTCCGCTTTTATCCTTACTAAATTCTGGATTAAAGAGTTTAGAAACTCCTATGACACATCTGAAATTGTTTTTAATTTTTGAAAGTTCTTTGTAATCACCTGTTTTCATTGGTTTGTATTGCAATGAACCATCTTTTAACAAGTAATTATCTTCATTCAATAAATTTTTATTCGTTAGGTTAGAAACAATTTTTTTTTCACAATCTACCATTTCATCTTGGATTGCTGCAATTCCCAAATGCTCATATTTTAAGTCTGCTGAGTCTTGATTTAATTTTGATGAATAGCTCAAGACATTTGAAAATTTCACACCTGCTTTTTTTACTCTTTCTATTAAATTTATCTTGTCTTTTATGTTGTTAAAGAACAATTCAGTATTCTTAACTTCTGGATTAGCTTCGGTTGGTAAAGATATAACAAGGTTATTTTCAAGTTCACAACAGCAGAATTTACTTGGGGATTTCCTTTCACAACAAGCGACTCCAATTTGTCCTGCCATAATTGGGAAAATCCTTTTGTTTATTTCAATATCATCAACTTTGTAGGTTCTTCTTGAGCCATCTAAGAAAAATTTAAATAAAGGTTCTGTTTTTGATAATTGCTTTGCTTTTTTAGTTAAATCTTTGGTTTGTTTTAATGAAGTATCAGTTTCTCCATACCTGTCTTTTAGTATTGTAAAATTTTGATTTTCTTCGTATTTCAGTGTTGGAACCTTTATTTCATCATCAGCACAATATTTATAAGAATCATAACAAATTCCATTTGATGCATCTTCTAATATTTCTCTAATTTTTCTCATATTCCTATGTATTCAGATTTCAAAGTTACTAAAAATCTATAACCGTACCATAGAAATGCACTCTTTGCCAAGGCTTAAGCCTGTGCGAAAGCCCAAGGCCTTGGCAATGTGTGCATTTTCCTTTAAAAATTTGGAATAATACCTTTATTATTTTTTGTCTAGTCAATAGTCTGAAAATCTGTTTTTTAGGCTTGTTGGTAACTTGTTTATATATCCAATAAAAGTTGCTTATATTTCAAAAATATGTTGTTAAAGACAACTTTTTGTGTTTTTTGATAAAGGTAACCTAAATATCTAAATCATCAAAAGGTGATTTAATTTTTCCT
>Ga0334883_1002049_pt1 | contig 26643 bp, 17 predicted proteins | sample GraSluR1_MG_6_FD_207230 | JGI IMG/M metagenome (GOLD analysis project Ga0334883, IMG submission 207230) | Sludge microbial communities from methane-producing bioreactor in Wageningen University, Netherlands - Granular Sludge_09_05-R1 | ecosystem: Engineered > Bioreactor > Anaerobic >...
GAGGGACGGCTCACAGGGCCGTCCCTCCGCCACGTTCTGGAGATGCGGCGCCAATGGACCCGGGGGCCTGCCCGGGTCCTACCGGGCCTTCGGAAGACTACCGGAACGGGCAGCGATGCACGGGCCAGGCCGCTGTGGTCTGCTTTCCCGTTCTCCTCACTCCTCCGTCCCAGTGTGGCCTACATCCCAGGGCGGCACCCGGTTGGCGCACAGCGGAAGTCTCCGCCCGGAGTATCGCAGCCAAAAGAACGGAATCTGCTCCCCGTGGCCTCCGTCATATGCTACAGACGCGAGAAATCAAGCGGAGGTGGCAACCATGACCAACAGAGCATTCGTCTACGCAGGGATCGTCGGGATCGTCGTACTGACACTGAGCATCGGTAGCGCGTTCGCCGGGGGGCCGGCGGCGCCGGACACGGACAAGCCGGCGGTGGCCGCGGGCCAGGGAGTATGCGACGGTGAGGGGCCGCACGGCGTGGCCGCCGGTCAGGGCCAGGGTCCTCGCGACGGCCGGGGCTATCAGCACCAGGGCCGCCGGGGTGAACACCAGGGACTGCGCAATGGCCAGGGTGCCGGCGAGAGGCACGGACAGGCCTACGGGCCGCGCAACGGCCAGGGTGCCGGCGAGAGGCAGGGCCTCCGACATCAGGCCGGGACCGGACAGGGCGGGAGGCACAATGCACCCGAGCAGGGCCGTGGGCTCAAGCGAGGCCCGCAGGACGGTAGCGGGCACGGCGGCCGAGTGAACTGCGACGGCTCTTGCCCCAACTGCACTCACCACTAGCTGAACACCGACACGAAGGCGTCAAGTCGACACGCGGAGGGACGGCTCACAGGGCCGTCCCTCCGCCACGTTCTGGAGATGCGGCGCCAATGGACCCGGGGGCCTGCCCGGGTCCTACCGGGCCTTCGGAAGACTACCGGAACGGGCAGCGATGCACGGGCCAGGCCGCTGTGGTCTGCTTTCCCGTTCTCCTCACTCCTCCGTCCCAGTGTGGCCTACATCCCAGGGCGGCACCCGGTTGGCGCACAGCGGAAGTCTCCGCCCGGAGTATCGCAGCCAAAAGAACGGAATCTGCTCCCCGTGGCCTCCGTCATATGCTACAGACGCGAGAAATCAAGCGGAGGTGGCAACCATGACCAACAGAGCATTCGTCTACGCAGGGATCGTCGGGATCGTCGTACTGACACTGAGCATCGGTAGCGCGTTCGCCGGGGGGCCGGCGGCGCCGGACACGGACAAGCCGGCGGTGGCCGCAGGCCACGGGGTATGCGACGATGAGGGGCCGCACGGCATGGCCGCCGGCCAGGGCCATGGGCCTCGAGACGGCCGGGGCTATCAGCACCAGGGCCGCCGGGGTGAAGGCCAGGGACTGCGCAATGGCCAGGGCGCCGGCGAGAGGCACGGACAGGGCTACGGAGCCCGCAACGGCCAGGGTGCCGGCGAGAGGCAGGGCCAGGCCTACGGGCCGCGCAACGGACAGGGTGCCGGCGACAGGCAGGGCCTTCGACATCAGGCCGGGACCGGACAGGGCGGCAGGCACAATGCACCCGAGCAGGGCCGTGGGCTCAAGCGAGGCCCGCAGGACGGTAGCGGACACGGCGGCAGAGTGAACTGCGACGGCTCCTGCCCCAACTGCACGCAGCACTAGCTCAACACCGACGCTAAGGCGCCAAGCGGAAACGCGGAGGGACGGCTCACAGGGCCGTCCCTCCGCCACGTTCTGGGCGGCGCTGGCCGCGAGTCAAAGGAGCCCCGCGGGTGGGAGGGGAAACAGAAGCCGGGAGAGCGGTCCGCAGACCGCCGATCCGGATGGGCTCCCCTCAACAATACCGGCGCACGGCGGACGGCGCCACGGTAGGAGGCGACCGCGATGAGAGCCTTGTGGGTGCTGCCATTCCTGCTCTTTGCCCCTCTGCAGGCCCAGGAAGCCGACGGAGAGCTTCTCAAGAACCCCGGCTTCAACGAGGATGCCGACGGTGACGAGCTGCCGGACGGCTGGTCTACATCCCACGACAGGATCGTGTGGCGCGAGAAGGTCTACATGGGCAAGGACTATGAGATTCTGTCCGCTCCCGGTGCCTATGTGCTCGCCACGCAGTCAGTTCGGCTCATCCCGGGGGAGAAGTACACCATCAGCTTCCGCGCCCGCGGGGAGGAGACCGGCATCGCGGGCGCCCTCATCGTGCATGGCGAGGAGAGACCGACCCGGGAGATGCCGATCCTGTGGAATGTCGCGCTCACCGAGCAGTTCGAGGAGTACGTGGCCACTTTCGTTGCCCCCAATCCCGTGGCGGTGCTGTACATCTACAACCTCGCTCGGGACAAGGGACGCGTGGCCTACGACCACGTATCCCTGCGGCAGGGTGACCCCGACCACGCCATCATCGGCCAACTCTCCTTCCGCCCCATCGACCGGCCCCTCCAGCCCCCGCTTCAGACGCCCCACATCGACTGGGCAACGCCCACAGCCGGCGGCCCCGTCAAGGCCTTCTCCACCATCCGCACCTTCCGCTGCCAGCGTGAGTTCCTGGACCTTTGCCAGTGCATCGACCTGGACTACGACCTTATCCACACCGGCTACGACGGGGACGAGTGCACCTCGGAGACCGGCCGCCGGGCCATGGAGCGGCTCAAGGAGAGTGCCTACGAGACCTACATCATCCCCAGCCGTGTAGGCGGCCAACTGCTTGAGGACATCAAGAAGCGGGTGGAGGCCGGCGCCGGACTGGTGATCGTCGAGGGCTTCGGCCAGGCGGGCAAGTTCCTGGACCCCGGTGACCTGCAGGAGGCCGCCGAGGACCACTATCTGCGCCGCGGCGTGCCCTGGGACATCATGCCCGAGAAGATCCTGCGCTCGGTGCAGGTGGGGCAGCTTGGGCAGGGCCGGGTGGTGCGGCTACTGTTCCCCCTGGACGTGGCGAGGGCCTGGGGCATCCTGCCTTACGAGTCCAACCTGGAGAGCTACAAGAGCCGGCAGTTTGAGTACTGGCACTACTGGACTTCCTTGCTATCGCGGGCGATCCTGTGGTCGGCACGGCGGGAGGGACAGGCGCGGCTATCGCTGGCGGAAGCCGGACCTTCGTCCTTCGAGGTCGCGGCCGCCGATGCGCCGGAGGGAGCCCGGCTGAGGTACATGGTGCGCAGCGGGCGTGAGATCCGCTTCGACGGGGCGCTTCTGCGCACGGGGATGCAGCAGATAGCGCTCGACGGGCAGGGCGCGGCGAGCTTGCCGATTCCACAGGAACTGCCGGCAGGGACGGTCATCGCCGATGTGATGCTGCAGGACGCCGCGGGCGATGTGCTCGACTGGGGGAGTTTCGTCTCCAGCTCCCCGCAGCGGGTGCAGATTGCGGCTGTGACGGCGGACAAGGAAGCCTATCTTCCCGGCGAGCCCGCCGTGGTTGAGGTCCGCCTGACCGCGGAGGCCGCGGTGCCGGCCACCGTGCGCTGCCGGGCGATCGATCCCTTCGGCCGGGTGATCTGGCAGGAAGAGCAGAGCCGCGAGGTCGCGGCCGGTGAGACGGTATTGGGCTTCTCTGCGGACCTCTCGGGGGCACTGCGGACGCATCTGAAGGCCTTCGTTTCGGTGCTCTGCGACGGCGAGGAGCAAGACAGCCGCTGGTGCACTCTGCTGCGGCCGGATGTGGGCGAGGCCGCGGCGGCCGCGGACTTCCTGGTCGCCCCCTGGGGCAGCGGCATGACGCCCCCGGTCCAGCACGCGCAGTTCATGGCCCGGACGGTGGAGCTGGGTCTCAACGCCGAGTTCGCCACCACCCCGTACGTGGCCACCGAGTTCGGCCTCCCCATAGCGGGCTACATCGGCGGAGCCGGGGCCTTCCGCGAGGACAACTACACCGCCGACGGCGTGCGCAGCCGCTGCCTGAGCGACCCGGCCGTCGTGGAGCACTACACCACGCAGGCCCGGGAGCAGGCAGCGACTCAGAAGCCCTTCGGCTTGTATGCTGTGGGCATCACCGATGAGGGCTTCCTGACCTCGCGGCACAAGCGGCACGAGGTCTGCTTCAGCCCGCCCTGTCAGGAGGCATACCGGACGTGGCTGCGCGAGCGGTACGGCACGCTCGAGGCGCTCAACGCCCAGTGGGACACCGAGTATGACGACTGGTCGCAGGTGGGTGGTGTGCGTACGGAAGACGTGCGCGGCAAGACCAACTTCTCGCCCTTCGTGGACTTCCGCACCTTCATGACCGACCTGTGGGTGCAGTCCTGCCGGACCATCACCGACGCCTATCATGAGGTCTGCCCGCACACTCCGGTGGGGCACACCAATACCTTCGGCGTGACGCCCTTCGACGGCAATGACTACTGGAAGCTGTGCACGAAGACGGGTTTCGGCTGGGGGCAGGAGTATTCGGAGGCCATCAAGGGCTCGGCCCACAAGGCGATCTTCGACATCTGGCGTAGCTTCACTGAGACACCGGAGGCCCTCGCCACGCGCCCGGAGCAGGAGCAGCCCTTCTTCAACCACGGCTGGATCGGCTACGATCATCGGGTCGCGGCCGCCCACTACGAGCCCTGGTGGCTGGCGCTGCACGGGGCCCGCGGGATTAGCTACTTCGCAACCAATTCCATCGAGGCCGCCAGGAACATCTCCTGGTCCCTGATCTTCCCCACGCTGAGCACCACCGAGTTCTCGCAGGCCGTGGCGGAGGCCCTGGCCGATCTGCGCGGCGGCTGTGGCAAGCTGCTCATGGAGTACGAGCGGCAGGCCCCCCAGATCGCGCTTCTGTGGTCCCATCCCTCGATGCTCGTGGCATGGTGCGAGTCCACCTGGGAAGAGGTGGAGCCCAACGAGCGGCCGGGTACCGACGCCTACGGCTCGCACTTTCGCAGTGCCCTGGACTTCCGTCAGCACGTGAACGAGCTCCAGCTCGACTACGAGTACCTGTCTCCCGAGCAGGTGCTGCAGGCCGGCGGGCTCGAGAAACACCGACTGCTCTACCTGCCCTTCACCGTCGCCGGCTCGCCGGAGTTAGTGGAGGCCCTCGAGGCGTATGTGCAGGCGGGCGGCGTGCTGGTAGGCGACCTGCGCTGCCTGCGCACCGATGAGCACGGCAAGCCTTTGGCCGGTTCCCCGGCGCTGCAGCGGCTGTTTGGGGTGAGCCGCACCGGCGATGGAGTTGACTACGGGGAGACGGAGGTGACCTTCACCGCCGCCGCCGAGGGGCTGGACCTCACCGGATGGCAGGCTGAGGTGCACGGGCGAGAGTCGCTAACCGCCGCCGGCGCCACGGCCCTGGCGGCCCACGCCTCCGGAGAGCCGGCGGTCTTCGTGCAGCGCCGGGGCGAAGGCCTATCGGTATACCTCAACTTCCGCCTCCCGGAGTACGACGTGGCTACCCGGGAGCTGGTGGCCCAACTGACCTCCGTGGCAGGGGTCCCACGGCCGGTGCAGGTGTCCGCCCTCCAGGGCGAGGCGCCGCCGCGGTGCTATGAGAGAAACACCTTCAGCCGCGGGCCCATCACCGTCCACGGGCTGGTCCGCGACCATCGCCGTTGCACCGACACGGACCCGGTGACGGTGGACTTCGGGGTCGAGAGCCATCTGTACGACATCCGCGCCCGCCGGTACCTGGGCCACGTGTCTCAGACCCGGGCGACCATCGCTCCCGGCGGCGCGGCGCTTTACGCCTGCCTGCCCTATCGCGTGAGCGGCCTGGAGGTGCGGGTGCCTGAACGCATCGAGGCGGGAGCGCAACTGCCCGTTGAGGTCACTGTGGGGGCCGAGGGCGGGCAGCCGGGAGACCATGTGGTCCATCTGCAGGTCATTGACGCGGCGGGCCGGGCACAGCTCCAGTACGCGGAGAACCACGTGGCGGTGGGTGGCCAACTGCGTCTGAGCCTGCCCACCGCCCTGAACGACCGGCCGGGGACCTGTAGGGTGAGAGCGAGGGACCTTTTGAGCGGGGAGACGAGAGAGGCGATCTTCGAGATGGCGGCCGCCGGCTAGAAGCGCGGCCGAGAAGTCCGGCCGGCCCGGTTCCTGTCATTCTGGCGCGTCGGCGTCGCAAGCCCGGGCGGCGCGAGCTCAGGTTGGCGCCGCTTGGGCGAGGAATCTCGCTGAATGCCAGTAGATTCCTCGAGCTGCTCTTGCCGGGAGCGGACGCTCTCAGAATCACATTCCCGGCGAACGCGGGGTTTTGGGCCGCACCTCCAGGGGTGCGGCCCGAAAGCCCGGCCGGACTTCTAGCCACCGGCGGCGGGGCGCAGTCGGTCGACGGTTCCGAGCGATATGCAGCACCCCACCGGCTGCCGCGCCGCACCCACCAGACGGCACGAGGCCCCGCGGCTTCATCGCGGGGCCTCGTGGGATGCATGGAAGGTCATCAGGCCGACAGGCGTTCGAACTCGCAGTCGGCCTCGTCCTGATCCTGGAGGTCGAGTTGGAGGCCGGTGCCGTGCCCGCCGGCCGCCGCGTGCAGGATGGGCGCGTGCGGCTTGCGCTGAGGGGCCCGGGACCTGCGGCCGGCTTTGGACTCGTCCCCGAACTTGAAGAAGCCCATCGCCTCCTGTAGCTCATCGGACTGGCCCGCGAGCTCCTGGCTGGTGGCGGCGAGCTCCTCGGAGGCCGAGGCGTTCTGCTGGATGACCGTATCCAGTTGGTGGATCGCCTCGGTGATCTGTGCCACACCCCGGGCCTGCTCGTCGCTGGAGGCGTTGATCTCCTGAACGAGATCGGCGGTGCGCTGGATGCCGGGGACGATGTCGGTCAGGAGTTTGCCGGCGTGCTCGGCCACCTGCACGCTGTTTCCGGACAGGCTGCTGATCTCCTGAGCGGCACTGCCGCTGCGCTCGGCGAGCTTGCGCACCTCGGCGGCGACGACGGCGAAGCCCTTGCCGGCATCTCCTGCCCGGGCCGCCTCGATGGCGGCGTTGAGGGCCAGCATGTTGGTCTGCCGGGCGATCTCCTCGATGATGTTGGTCTTCTCGGCGATCTGCTTCATGGCGCGGACGGTCTCTTCCACGGCGCGGCCGCCCTCCACGGCATCCTCGGCCGACTTGGCCGCGATCTGCGTGGTCTGGGTGGCGTTCTCGGCGTTCTGCAGCACCGAGCTGTTCATCTCCTCCATGGAGCTGGAGACCTCTTCCACATTGGCCGCCTGCTCGGTGGAGCCGGAGGACAGTTGCTCGGCGGAGGCGCTCACCGTCGCGCTGCCTTCGGCCACCTTCTCCGTGGCCGCCATGACGTTCGCGATGACGCCACGGAGGTTTGCGATCAGGTCGCGGAACGACTGGGCGAGTTGGCCGATCTCGTCCCCCGAATCGTAGGTGATCTCGCGGTCCATGTTGCCCCTGGCCAGCTCCACGGCGGTCTGTGCCATGGCCGCCACGGGGAGGGTGATGCTGCGCGCCAGGACCAGCCCCAGCCCGATGGCGACGAGCATCCCGATCAGGATGGCCGCCAGGACGGTGCCGGTGATCCGGCGTGCGTCCGCGTTGGCCGCATCCACCGCTTCATCGGCCTTCTGGACGTTCCCGTCCAGGAGCGCGCCTGCGCTCCCGTAGGCGGCCAACCAGGCGTTGCGAGCCGCAAGTGAAGTCTCCATCGCCGAGGCATCCAGCGCTTCGACGCGGGGGTCGCTCAGAGCCACTCCACCGGCGATGAGCTTGTCCTTCTCGTGCTGCAGCTTCATGACTTCCTCGTGCTGGGGCTTCCAGGCGTTCCAGTCGGCGACAAAGGCCTGCCACATCTCGTCTTCTTCGGCCGTGCGAGGGATGTCCTCGTACTTCTTCCAGGCCTCTTCGGCCTGTGTCCAGTTGTCCTCCAGGAAGCTGTACTGCGCCCGGCGAAGCTGCGGATCCATCATGCGGCGGTTGATCAGCCCGCGTTCCCCGGCCATCACCATGCCCAGGGTGGTACGGAAAGCTGCGACAGCGGCGACACGAGGCAGGCGCGTGTCGCCCAGCTCGGACACGTGTCCTCCGAGCTTGCGGGTGCCCTGATAGCCGACTCCGCCGATGAAGCCGCCGATGAGGGCCACGACCACGAATGCCCCGATGAGCTTGGGGCCGAGCTTGAAGCGTTTCAGCATCTGATCTCATCCTTGCTTGAGTATGATGGGTGGGCTGCGCGGCGGGCATCGGAATAGCCCCGGGCCTGTCAGGCCCCGCTGCTGCCGTGTCGGGTGCTACGCCCAACAGGGTATCGGCAGTGAAAGGCAGATCGTGAGCCAGAGGCATACCGGTTTTACATCCATGCGCTGACCGTGTAGGGAAATGGCCGACAGAGCCTCTCGGCCGATGACACCCCTGGTCGGGGAATTCGGGGCCAGAAGCACAGAAGCCCCGCACTGCATGAAGCAGTGCGGGGCTGCGTGTGGATGGCCGGGGTCACCGGGGACTGGAGGCGTGGCCGAGAAGCAGGGCCAGTTTTGCCCGTGTCATCCTGAGCGTGAGGCTCGCGTAGCGAGATAGCGAGGAATCTCGCCATACCCCGGGAGATTCCTCGAGCTGCTCCCTGCGGGAGCGGGCACCCTCGGGATGGTATTCCCCGGCGAGTGTAGGCTTCTCGGCCGGACTTCTAGGCCGACTGGCGCTCGAAGTCGCCATCCATGTCGTCGTCGTGAAGCTGCAGCAAGACACCGTCGTCGGCCACACTGGGGGCCTGGGGCCTGCCGGGCGCAAGGGTCGGCCGGCTCCGCTGCGCCGCGGCGCCGTGGCTGTGGTGACGACGCTCGTCGCCGAACTTGAAGAAGCCCACCGCCTCCTGCAGGTCGTCGGACTGGCCGGCCAGCTCCTGGCTGGTGGCGGCGAGCTCTTCGGAGGCCGAGGCGTTCTGCTGGATGACGCTGTCCAGTTGGTGGATCGCCTCGGTGATCTGCGCCACGCCCCTGGCCTGCTCGTCGCTGGAGGCGTTGATCTCCTGAACGAGATCGGCGGTGCGCTGGATGCCGGGGACGATGTCGGTCAGTAGCCGCCCGGCCTTCTCCGCCACCTGCACGCTGTTGCTGGACAGAGTGCTGATCTCCTGGGCGGCGTTGCCGCTGCGCTCCGCGAGCTTGCGCACCTCGGCGGCGACGACGGCGAAGCCCTTGCCCGCATCGCCCGCTCGCGCCGCCTCAATGGCGGCGTTCAGGGCCAGCATGTTGGTCTGGCGGGCGATCTCCTCGATGATGTTGATCTTCTCGGCGATGTTCTTCATCGCCTCAACGGTCTCACCCACGGCCTGTCCGCCCTCCACCGCCTCGTTGGCGGACTTGGCGGCGATCTGCGTTGTCTGAGTGGCGTTCTCGGCGTTCTGCAGCACCGAGCTGTTCATTTCCTCCATGGAGCTGGAGACCTCTTCCACATTGGCCGCCTGCTCGGTGGAGCCGGAGGACAGTTGCTCGGCGGAGGCGCTCACCGTCGCGCTGCCTTCGGCCACCTTCTCGGTGGCCTCCATGACATTGCCGATGACATCCCGCAGATTGGCGATCAGGTCTCTGAAGGCCTGGGCGAGCCGGCCGATCTCGTCGCCGGACTCATAGGTGATCTTCTGGTTCATCTGGCCCTCGGCCAGCTTCGCCGCCGTGTCCGCCATCGCCGTCATAGGCAGGGTGATGCCGCGGGAGAGAACGACCCCCAACGCAACGGCTACAAGGACGCCGATGAGGATGGTCATCAGCACCATGCTTTGAGTGCGCTTGCTGTCGGCCTGCGCCGTCTTCACGGTGGCGCATGCCTCCTCGAAGTCTCTGTCGACCATGTCATCCAGGGCGTTGTAGGCCACGAGCCACAGGTCACGTGCGTCCATGGAGGCGGCCAGACACTTCTGGTCCATGGCCAGCATCCGGGGGTCGGAGGCCTGCACGCCGGCGGCGATGAGGCGGTCCTTCTCCCTGCAGGTTTCCATCACGGCGTTCTGCTTGACCCGCCAGGCGTCCCAGGAACCCCGGGCCTCTTTCCAGGCCTTGTCCTGCTCGTCATTGCGGGGGATGGCGTCGTACTTGGCGATGGCCTCCTCCCCGCGACCCAGGTCGGCGTCCTGCGCCTTGTACTGCGCCTCGCGGACCTTGGGCGCGGCCATGAGGGGGTTGATCAGGGCGCGCTCGCCCAGGAGCGCCCCGCGCAGGCCGATGCGCAGATCCTGACCGGCCATGATGCGCTGTAGCTCCATATCCCCCAGCTCCGTGATGTGCCCGTCCAGCTTCTTCGAACCACCGTAGCCCACACTCCCGATCAGACCGCCGATGAGAGCCACAACGACAAACGCCCCGATGAGCTTGGGGCCCAGCTTCACACGCTTGAGCACAGTAGCTACCACCCTTTCAGGGATGTTGCGACAGGCCGTGCTTTGGTTGCCCGGCTCCTCGATCGCAGACCGGACAGGGGAAGGCTCTTGCCCGGGCGAACCCCCCGCGCGGACCCGTCGTGTCGTTCACACCTACCGGTATCGGCAGACTCGCGACCCCGTTGAGCGGTGATTTGCGTCGCGCGCCCGCAGTTTGCGGGCCGGGGTCACTCGCGTATGGATCGCCGGACGGTCTGCCGCCGGCGCACGCCAGACGAGCCCCGCTTCGTGGGAAGCGAGGCTCGTCCGTGACTGCGAGGGGGCCGTGGCTAGGCCGACTGGCGCTCGAAGTCGCTATCCATGTCTTCGTCCTGAAGCTGCAGCAGGACACCGTCGTCGGCCACACTGGGGGCCTGGGGCCTGCTGGGCGCAAGGGTCGGCCGGCTCCGCGGCGCCGCGGCGCGAGAGCGCTGACGACCACTCTCATCGCCGAACTTGAAGAAGCTCACCGCGGACTGCAGTTCGTCGGACTGGCCGGCAAGCTCCTGACTGGTGGCGGCAAGCTCCTCGGAGGCCGAGGCGTTCTGCTGGATGACCGTATCCAGTTGGTGGATCGCCTCGGTGATCTGCGCCACGCCCCTGGCCTGCTCGTCGCTGGAGGCGTTGATCTCCTGAACGAGATCGGCGGTGCGCTGGATGCCGGGGACGATATCGGTAAGCAGCTCTCCGGCGCGCTCGGCAACCTGGACGCTGTTGCCCGACAGGGCGCTGATCTCCTGGGCGGCGCTGCCGCTGCGCTCCGCCAGCTTGCGCACCTCGGCGGCGACGACGGCGAAGCCCTTGCCGGCATCTCCGGCCCGGGCCGCCTCGATGGCGGCGTTGAGGGCCAGCATGTTCGTCTGCCGCGCGATCTCCTCGATGATGTTGATCTTCTCGGCGATGTTCTTCATCGCCTCGACGGTCTCGCTCACGGCCCTCCCGCCCTCGACCGCCTCGTTGGCGGACTTGGCGGCGATCTGCGTGGTCTGAGTGGCGTTGTCGGCGTTCTGCAGCACCGAGCTGTTCATCTCCTCCATGGAGCTGGAGACCTCTTCCACGTTCGCCGCCTGCTCGGTGGAGCCGGAGGACAGTTGCTCGGCCGAGGCGCTCACCGTCGCGCTGCCCTCAGCCACCTTGTCGGTGGCCGCCATCACATCGGAGATGACGTTGCGCAGGTTGCCGATCAGGTCTCGGAAGGCCTGGGCAAGCTGGCCGATCTCGTCGCCGGACTCATAGCTGATGTTCTGGTTCATCTGGCCCCGGGCCAGTTTCACCGCCGTATCGGCCATGGCGGCCATGGGCAGCGTGATGCTGCGGGACAGGACAACCCCCAGGCCGACGGCTACCAAAACGCCGATGACGATGGCCATCAGCACCATGGTCTGGGTCTTTCGCCCATCCCCGGTGGCCAAGGCTACCGACTTCCTCCCGGCCTCCGCGTTTGCCCCGACCAGATCGCTGAGCGTGTCGTGGGCCTTGAGCCAGGCATCTCTCGTCTCCATGGACGCCTTCAGCGCCCTGTCATCAATGGCGGCCACGCGCGGGTCCTCGGGCTTGGCCCCTCCGGCAAGGAGCTGGTCCTTCTCCCTGTTGATCTGGACCACGCCCAACTGCTGTGTCTTCCACGTCTCCCAGACCGCGGCGAATTCCTTCCAGGCCTTCTCCTCCTCGGCTGTCCGCGGAACGGCCTCGTACTCCTTCCAGGCCTGCTCGGCATCGGCGTAGGCCTTGTCGATGAAGGCGTACTGAGCCTGACGAACGTCCCGCTCCATCATCCGCCGGTTGATAAGACCGCGCTCACCGGCCATGACCTGACACAGGGCGACTCGCAGGTCCTGGGCGGCGTCGACCCTGGGAAGTCTGATGTTGCCGATGTCGTCTACGTGCTTGTTCAGGGTCCGTGTGCCGTTGTACCCGACCCCGCCGATGAACCCGCCGATCAGTGCGACGACGACGAAGGCCCCCACCAGCTTGGGTCCGAGTTTGATCTTCTTGAGCATAGGTGCGTCCCTTCCTTCTGAGTGCCGTCGAGACGGCAGCGGCGTTCTTGCCTGGAGGTCCGGGGCACCCGGCAACCCGTCGGCCGCGATGCCGGGGCTCCACGCAACTGCAGGATCGGCAGCCCGACGATTGGCATGTATCCACACTCCTGCACCAACGGATCTGCGTGATTCCATGACCGTGTCCGCCATTTCCCGACGCTCCTTGCGTACTTTGGGCCTGACGCCGAGCGGGGCCGAGATCCGCCTCAACTCCTGCGCCCGGGTGCCGATAGTCCTTGTAAACGGACCGCAAACTAGGGGTGACCCGGCGACGACCCGAGTGGGCATTCGGCGCCGCGTGCACTCCCCCTGCGGACCCGTAAGGGCGGCTCCACCGAGGCCCATGTGAAGAGGTTGCATCATGAAGACGAGGCTGCTTGTGGTCGACGACCACGAGCTCTACCGCCAGGCGCTGGGGTGTCTTCTGTCCACGCAGATGGGCATGGGCGCGTGCTCGGAGGCCGGCGACGGGCGATCGGCCATCGAGCTGGCGCGGCAGACCTCGCCCGACATCATCACCATGGATGTCTCGATGCCACTGCTCAACGGGATCGACGCGACCCGACGCATCGTGGGCGAGCGCCCGAGAGCCAAGATCATCGCGATCTCCATGCGCAATGACCGCCGGACGGTGGCGGGGATGTTCGAGGCCGGAGCCTGTGCCTACGTGCTGAAGCAGTCGAATCGCGAGGAGTTGAGCCGGGCGATTCAGACGGTGCTGGCCGACGGGGTCTACCTGAGTGAGGAAGTGCGAGGCGTCGTGGTGAGCGATTACATCCGGCGGCTGTCACACCCCGAGGCCGAGGGTGACTGCGAACTGTCGGGCCGGGAAAGGGAAGTCCTGCAACTGCTGGCCGAGGGGCGCACCAGCCCGGGCATCGCCGAGGCACTGGGGATCAGCGAGAAGACCGTGGCCTCCCACCGCCGACACATCATGGACAAGCTGAACCTGCGCACCGTGGCCGAGCTGGTCAAGTACGCCATCCGCGAGGGGCTCACGCCGCTGGAGGCGTAGCGGGTGGCGCCGCGGTGCAACGGGCAACGGCACTGATGACGCCTCACCCCCGTCCTTTCTTATTCGCGGTGCGACTGCTCAGGAGAGGGGTGAACGGCACGGCCAACGGCCCACATTTCGGAGCCGCCGATCTGTAGGGCGCGGGCCTGTACCGCGCCGGCCGTCCCCGGGCGCGGACTGGACCTTGGAGCGGTCTCTCCACTCAGATCACGCAGGTTCCGGGCAGGCGCCGATTCACGTCACCTCACCCCCCCCCAGCCCCCCTCTCCCTTACTCGCCGATACGACTGGCGAGACGGGAGGAGGGGGGAGAACGGCGCTATGGCGACCGACAGAGGCCTGACTGCGGCGGGATGTAGCCTCAATGCCTTCATGCATGACGTGAGTCCCCAGCCCACCGGCCGTCCGCCGGTCGCCATCGGCGGTACAGGCCCGCGCCCTACAGAAGCGGCACGCCGCCGCGGCTACGAACCCTCCAGCCGGTACCGCCCCCACCTCTGTGCCGCCTCCCACAGGGCCGCCAGGTTCCCCGGCGGAAAGGGCATCCCCTGATCCGGGCCGATGATGTACCCACCCCCCGGCGCCAGGATAGCCAACACCCGCCGCACCTCGGCCTCTACCGTCTCCGGCGTCCCCAGCATCAGCACCTCGTGGGTGTCGATGCCGCCCTCCAAGGTCAGCTTCCCCGCCGCCGCTTTCTTGAGCTCATGCAGGTCGTTGGCCCTCGACTGAACGGGGTTCAGGATATCCACGCCGACGTCGATGAGGTCTGCAACGATGTCCTGCACGCAGCCGCAGGAGTGGAAGTGCACCAGCTTGCCCGCGGCCTTCACCGGCGCGAAAACCCGCTCGTACTGGGGCTTGAGGAACTCCCGGAACTGCCCGGGCGACATCATCAGCGCCCGTTGGGTGCCCAGGTCCTCGGAAAGGCTCACTCCATCCACGCCCAGCTCGATATAGCGCTCGAACACCGCGATGTTGTAGTCCGTGATGCGCCGCAGCAGCTCCTTCAACTCCTCGGGGTACTCCAGGAACGCGACCATCAGGTTCTCCATGCTCGTCAGAGCCCAGGCGCGCTCGAACAGGAAGTACACCTGAGAGCCGAGGAGGATCTTCTCCGCGCGGTCGGGGATGGCGGCGATGCGGTCACGGATCGTGGTGTCGGCGTCGAACAGCGCGTGCGGGTCGGGGATTGGGAAGTCGTCCACGCGGCGCAGGTCGGGCAGAGGGTTGCCCTTGGGGAAGGGCACCATATCCTCGCGTGCCGTCTCCCAGCGCGTCCCCCAGGAGTCTGTCCAGCTCGCGACACGGAAGTTGCCCTCATACTGGACGCCGCAGAAGATGCCCTCATTGGTGCGGGGCACGTACTGCGGGCACTCGTGGGCCATGGCCTGCAACAGGTTCTGTTTGGGGGACACGCCACCCTCCGGGTTCCGCCGTGGCGGCTCGGTTGTGCTGCCGGTTCCGTCCTACATCCCGCTGCGCGGGTAATGCTCGCCCTCCATCAGGCTCTCGGCGGCGCCGCCCAGCATGCCCACACACACGCAGTAACGCTGAGTGCGGTTGGACGGATCAGGGTGGCGCCCGGCTTCCACCGTCTGCGGCAGCGCGCGGGCCTCGTTGCGCTCACCCTTCTGAGACGGCAAGACGAGCAGGCAGCGACTGTGGTCGCGCAGGCTGCGGACGTCGAGTCCCGCAAGGGCCTCGTTGAGAGCATAGCCGTACTGAAGGTCCGGCGCCCCGGGGCACCTGAACGCCGCGGCACCTACTTTGACCCTTTCCAGGTACGGCTCGATGTCATCGCACCAGGTTACCGCCTCGGGCAAGAGGCCGTCGTGGTCTCTGGCAAAGGCCCGAACTGCCTCCACCAGGGCCTGCACGTGGGCACGGCACGCGCGCCCGTCGGCCACGTCCTGCAGCAGTTCGCTGGGCAGTTCATCGGCCGCGATCGGGACCGCCCTGGCCCCTGCCGTGGCGATCCACGAGGTCCCCGCGGGCGGCGCGCCAGGCAGCAGCTCGTCGTCCGGGTCGCCGCTGAGGTTGCGGTCGAAGTCGGCGCACTCGTACAGCAGCACCAGGCTGTCCCGCTCTGGGAAACCCCGGGGCAGCGCCTTGCCCGCCAACTCGGCGTTGAGAGCGAACCCACACTCCCCCTCCTTGGCTCCGGGGCGCTTGAGACGGGCCCCCTCGAGGCTGTAGGCCTCCACGTCATCCAGCCATGTATCCGCCGGCGGCAGAACGCCGTCATGTCCGTCGGCCCACTCGATCACGGTCGCGGCCGCATCGGCGATCGCCTGCATACTCTCGTGGTCCCGGTCGATCTGGGCCTCGGCGGCGCCGCCCCCGCCGCGCCTCGCGGCCTGGGCCGCCTCCTCGATCAGGAACGACCTCGCACCTCCGGTGGTGGCCTTGATGCTGCGCTCGAGGTCCACGCACCACTGCCCCTGAGCGTCCTTGACCACGACGAGCTTCTTCTGGCCCGGAGTGGTCTGGGACACCGACAAGGTGGCCTCATTGCCCTCCACGGCGCCCTCCAACGTCTTTTCGCTCCTGGCGTGCCCCACCGGCAGGAAGCTGATCTCGGCAAGCATCGTCTGGAAGCTCATGCCCTCTCCTCTGACCTCCTCGCGCAGTTCATCGGCCATGCGCTTGAGGCCCGTCCTGAGCGTCTCATCCCCGGCGATCAAGGCCAGCGCACCCTCCACGTCGCCGGCTTCGACCCTGTCGAGGTAGGCCATGGCGACGGCCTTTGGGTCCGCGCGGTCCACGGCGGCGGGCACGTGCTCTTGTGCCACAGCCATCGCGGCGACACAGATAAGCATACCGACGGAAAGCGCTCTGTGCATCTCCTTCCCCCTCCGTGCAGTCGGGGATAGCGATCAAGAGGCACTGTGCCCCGCTACCAGCCGCCTTCGTACGGACCGCCCTCCGGGCGTGAGAGCACCATGCCGGCCAGGGTGCCGACGATCACCGCGCGCGCCCCTTCCTGCTCGTCGCCCCCAAGGTGCCGCCCGGCAACGACCGTGGCCGGCACGGCCCGGACCTCATTGCGCACCCCGGCCTCGGCGGGGAGGATCAGGATCGTTCCGTGCGGCTCCTGGACCATCCGCACATCCGTCCCGGCAAGAGCCTCATTGAGGGCATAGCCGTACTGGAGCTCCGGCGCCGCCGGGCAGCGGAACACATCGGCGTCCGCCTCCATCCGGCGCAGATACGGGTCGATATCGTCGCACCAGGTGGCGCCCGCCGGCAGCCGACCCTCGTGGTTCCGCGCGTAGGCAAGCAGGGCGGAGCACAGTGTGGTCACGTTCCCCCGGCACCTGTGCGACCACCTTGTGTGCTTTGCCGCCTCCGCGGGCGTCAGCCCGAAGGGCACGCGAAGCACTTCGCCCGAGGCCAGGGCGATCAGCGGCGCCGGCTGCTCGGCGCCGACTGGGAGCAGCTCCGTCTCCGGGTCGCCGACCATGTTGCGGTCGAAGTCGGCGCACTCGAAGACCAGCACGAGTTCGGCCCGCCCCTCCTCGTCCTGGGGCAGTGCCTTGCCCGCCAGCGCCATGTTCAGTGCGATGCCATACCGGTTGGTCTGGCCCGCCACCTGCTCCATTTGGTCCGGCCACAGGCGTCGGCTTTCGATGTCATCCAGCCACGACTCGGCCGGCGGCAGCAGGCCGTCGTGGTCGTCGGCCCACTCCACAAGCTGACTAGCCACGCTCGAGACATACGACGGCCTGTACCATTCCGCCATCTCTGCGGGGAAAGGCTCGGCCTCCTCGCCCCCGGCGGCCGCGAACGCCGTCAGCATCTCGTCGACGAGAAACGATCTCTCCAGCCCGGTGGTGGCGGTGATGCTGCGTCTGAGGTCCACGCACCAGCGGCCCTCGTCGTCGCGGATGAGGACGAACTTGCGCACCGATTCGCTGCGCTCCGTCACCGACACCGTGGCCTCCTGCTCATCGACCTGCACCTGCATGGTGCGCTCCCCGGCGGGGAGGCCGAAGGGGAGAAAGGTGGTCTCCGCGAGCATGAGCCCGAAGGTCATGCCCTCCACTCCCATGTCGGCGTTCATCTCCCGGACCACCTGGATCAGGGCCTCGCGGAACTGCCGGTCACCCGCCATCACCTCGGCGGCGGCCGCGGAATCCGCGGCGTCCAGGGCGGCCATGTAGGCGGCGACCACCGCCTGCGGGTCGGTGCGGTCCACGGCGGCCCGCTCCTGGGCCGGGCACGCCGCGGCAACGAAAGCAAGCGCAGCAAGCGCGATGTAGCGACGGGTGGCCATGGGTCCACCTCTTCCTTGCAGGTTCCGGAGTTATCCCTCGGTGGTCATTGTAGAACTACGCACGGCGATCGAGCGGTGTTGCACCCGATCTACGCGCACTGGTTGTGGGTCGTGGGGGGCGGGTGACGGCACCCGGCCTCCACGGGTTTCACCCGTGGCCAGTGTGCACTGCCCCTGCGGGGCAGACGGCGACGTCAGCGGCAAGCATCAACGGCAAACGTCGACGGCGAACGATAGCGGCGACGGGGTCGCGTTCCACGGGTTTGACCCGTGGCTCTGATGCACTGCCTCTTCGGGGCAGACGGCGACAGCACGGCCTACGCCACGTCACCCCCGAGCCCCCTCGTACAGCCGCCGGACGACCTCCTCGATCTCGGTCTCCCGTACCGACAGATCTGCCACCGCATACTCCGACAAGACCCTCGCGATCACAGCCGGCGCCGTCTCGGCGGGCACGCGGTACGTGGCCCTGCGGCCATCGTGCTCCACGAGTTGTGCGCCCGCGAGCGAGAGGTCTGCATGCTCCTGGGCGAAATCGACCACCAGGGTCCGGTGGCTATCGGTCCTGCGGCGCAGGGCCGTCAGGGGGCCGTCGTGGATGATCCTGGCACGATCGATGACGATCACGCGACTGCACAGGCGCTCCACGTCGCTCACGTCGTGGGTGGTGAGCAGGATCGTCACCCGGCGCTCGCGGTTGATGGTCTCGATGAACTGCCGCACGCGCTGCTTGGCCACGATGTCCAGACCGATGGTGGGCTCGTCCAGGAACAGGACTTCGGGGTCGTGTAACAGGGCCGCCGCGATGTCCGCGCGCATCCTTTGCCCCAGGCTGAGCTGGCGCACCGGGGTCTGGAAGAACGAAGACAGGTCCAGCAGGTCGTTGAAGGTGTCCAGGTTCTCCCGGTAGCGTTCGAGGCTCACTTTGTACATGCGCCGCAGCAGCTCGAAGGACTCGATGACGGGCAGGTCCCACCACAGGTGGGTCCGCTGTCCGAAGACGACGCCCATGCGCAGGGCGTTGTCTCTTCGTTGGCGCTGGGGGTCGCGGCCCCCCACGGTGGCCCGCCCGGACGTGGGGGTCAGGATGCCGGTGAGCATCTTGACGGAGGTGGACTTGCCGGCCCCATTGGGTCCGATGTAACCCACCAGCTCGCCTCGGGCTATGTGGAAGGAGACGCGATCCACGGCCCGCACCACGGTGAACTCGGGCACGACGAGAGCCCGCAGAGCCCCGAGGAGCCCCGGGCGATGCCGGGCGATGCGGAAGTCCTTGGTCAGGTCGGTAGCCTGGATCACGGTAGGTGACCTCAACTCCCCGTGCTCTGATAGTGCCGCACTCCCACTGTCCAGACCAGGCGCGCCAGGCACAGGAACATCATCCCCACCAGCGGCGCGAGGACCTGCACGACCGGCGGGAAGCCCAATGGGTCGGTCCGCTGAAGGATATGCAGGGCCGGGAAGTAGTTCACCCACGCCAGCGGCACGACGAAGACAAACACATTCCGGAACCATGTGCGGTAGATGCTGATCGGCACATTGGCCGCCTCGATCCCGCCGTGGGTGAAGATGTTGATCAGCTCGATGGACTCCACCGTCCAGAAGCACAGGGTGGCGCCAATGACAAAGAGCGCCACGAAGAAGCAGGCGCCACCGATCAGAGCGCCGATGAAGAGGAGGACCTGGTCGGGCGTCCACACCACGCCCGCCTTCGCGCTGCAGACGATGCCGACCGTGAGCGCCTGAGCCAGGCGGCCCAGGCGCCGGGCGTGGAAGTCGCTGCACAGGGTCATGAAGAACGGCGAATGCGGCCGGATGAGAGAACCGTCGAAGGCCCCCTCGCGGACCTGGCGGGAGAAGGTGTCAAAGCCCCGGGCGGCCAGCTCGGCCAGGGAGAACGAGGCGTGCACGATGGCATACAGCAACCCCACCTCCCACAGACTCCAGCCGCGCAGATTGGAAAACCTCGAAAACAGCACCGCCAGGGCGGCGAAATCCAGGCCGGTGACCAGCGCCTGGGCCGCCGTCTCGGTGAGGAACGAGACGCGGTACTGCATCTGGCCCTTGAGCCGGACACCGATGGCGTGGAAGTACACCGACAGCAGGTGCCTTAGCTCCCGCATGGCTACCCTCCCTGGATCTCCAGGCGCGAGAAGCCGCGGGAGATCAGGCCTCTGGCAACCAGGAGCATGGCCGCCGCCCACAGCCACTGCAGCCCGATGGCGCCCAGAGCCTCCGGGCCCACGTAGCGGCCCAGGTAGATGCTCAGCGGGGTGTCCGTCAGGCCGGGGAAGGGTGAGAAATGCGCGACCTCCGCCAGCCACGCAGGCCACAGGGCGATCGGGACCAGCATTCCGGAAAGAAACATCGTCAGGACGGACATCAGGCCGCTGGGGCCGGTGGCGTCCAGGGTCCAGAAGGCGATGGCGCCTGTGACCTGGGCCAGAGCCACGGCCAGCACCATCCCGGCGCCCAGCGAGAGGACGAACAGCCCGGCACTCTCCCATGAGGGCGGAGGGGCCAGGAAGCCCAGCGCCATGGCGAGGGCCCCGATGGGCACCCCGCGCATCAGGGTCATCTGCAGCAGCCGGGCCACGGAGTGGGCGAACCAGCAGCCCTGATAGTCCACCGGGCGCAGAAGCTGCATGGCCACCGCACCCGTGCGGATGTCGGCGATGAACGGGTCGGAGAAGAAGGGCCAAAAGCCCAGCCCCAGAATGGCCTGCACCAGCCACACATACGAGACGGCCTGCTCCACGGGCATGTCCGGGGGCGCCACGGCCGCCTCGTAGAAGGCCGCGAAGATCATGGCCCGGACGAGGCCGAAGAAGAAGTTGGTCGCCATGCCGGCCAGGGTGGCGGCGCGATAGGTGATCGCCCGCCGGAAGGAGCGGACCCCGAAATGAAGGTAGGCATGCATGGGTAGGTGGTGGGTGGATAGCGATGGGAGCAGGGCCCCGCAGGGCGTGAGCAATGACGGCGCCTCACCGCCGGCCCCCTGTGTGGTTGTGGGGCGTGGGGGGGGAGACGGCAACAGAGACGGTAACGGCGAGGGGCGCCCGCCGTTGGTGGGGCGGGCTTTCCACTCAGATCATGCAGGTTACTGACAGGCGCCGGTTCACGTCGCCTCACCCCCCCCAGCCCCCCTCTCGGCGTCTCTTCGAGCCGCTTGTACTCCGCCAAACGGCCCGCGGAGACGGGAGGAGGGGGGAGCACGGCACTACAGCGACCGTTGCCGACGCAACTACGGCGAGATGTGGCGTCACTGCGTGCATGCATAATGTGAGTTTCCAGCCCGCCGCCGTTGGCCGATCAGACCACACCAACTGTCCCGCAAGGCCGGAGCGTCCTCACCCCCCGTCCCCCTCTCCTTCACGCGCCCACACGGCGGGCGCTTGGAGAGGGGGGAACGGCCGCGGCGGTCACGGCAGGAGGCGCCTGCCGATGGTAGGGCGCGGGCCTGCACCGCGCCGTGACCTACATCAGCCGGTACAGCTCGGCTACGCCGCGACCCGGCAACGTGTCGACGTTGGCGATCTCGAAGTAGTTGCCGTCCACATCGGTGATCTGCAGTCGGCCGCCGGCGAACTCCCGCACGTTCTCGCGCACCTCCCGCACCACGAACTCCCGCCGGCCCCGGGTGGTGTCCACGTCCCAGTACAGGATGCCGAACTCGTCCTTGAGAGAGTGCACGTAGGTGATCTGGGGGACGAAATAGCGGTGCCTGATCTCCTCCAGCACGATGCGACGCATGGGCTTGGGGAGCCTGCGCAGTGACTGGATGATGCCCACCTCGGCGCCGTCCATGTCGGCGATGCTGATGTAATCGTGCCGGCGGCTGATGGGGAACAGGCGGGTGGCGCGAAAGCCGATGTAGCAGCACTGGTCCGCAATCTCCAGCCGCGGGGTGCCGCTCTCGGCCCGGGTGAGAACGAGCTTGTCCGGGTCGAGAAGCCGCTCGTCGGGCATGGCGTCGGAGATGGTCAGGGGCTCGGGCCGGTCGGGCTTGTCGCCCGCGTCCTCACCGTCCGCGGAGCCCGGCGCCCCTGCCGCGTCGGCCTCAGCGGTCTCGGCCGGCGCCTCCGGCGCGCTCTCGGCGGTCGCCTCCTCCCCAGGCGCTTCGGAGACCGACTCCTGTGCTTGCTCCTGCTCGGAAAGGGTCTCCTCCCCCTGAGCCTCGGTGCCCTTGTCTTCCTCGGTCATGAGCGATGCTTTCCTCGCGTTCGTGCCAGGATATGCCGTCACCGCACGCCTGCCAACTCGGAGCGGTCATGGGGGAGACGCGGTTGGCCGTCGTTGGCGGCTGTAGGGCGGCGACCTGTGCGCCGCCGTCGTTCGCCGTTGGCGTTGGGCAGCCCCCCCCGGCGCGGTACAGGCCCGCGCCCTACAGAGCGCCGCCGTCGGCCGCCGTTGGCGTTGGGCAGCCCCCCCGGCGCGGTACAGGCCCGCGCCCTACAGAGCGCCGCCGTCGGCCGCTCGCCGTTGGCGTTGGGCAGCCCCCCCGGCGCGGTACAGGCCCGCGCCCTACAGAGCGCCGCCGCCGCCGTTCGCCGTTGGCGTTGGGCAGCCCCCCCGGCGCGGTACAGGCCCGCGCCCTACAGAGCGCCGCCGTCGGCCGCTCGCCGTTGCCGTGCTCCCCTCTCCTTGTTGAGGAGGGGTCGGGGGTGAGGACGCGCCGCTGGGACCGTTGATGCCGTCTTGAAGACCAACGGCGGCGGGCTGGAAACTCAGATTATGCAGGTCCCGGGCAGGCGCCGATTCACGTCACCTCACCCCCCCGGCCCCCCTCTCCCTTACTCCGCCAAACGGCCGGCGGAGACGGGATGAGGGGGGGAGAAAGGCAGTACTTCGACCGTTCCGGACGCGAAAATGGCGAAATGTGGCCCCAGTGCGTTCATGCATAGTGTGAGTGGAAAGCCCGCCCCAGCAACGGCACGCGCCCCTCGCCGTTGCCGTTTCCCCACCCCGCGACTCCCAATCCCCAGTCCCCGCCTCCCCCTACCCGTCGACCGCCTTGATCTTCGAAAGCTCCCCCTGCATCTTGACCAGCTTGGCGTACTCCCCGTTCTGCTCCATCAGCTCATCGTGCGAGCCGGTCTCCACGACTTCTCCGCCCTTGAGGACGCAGAGGCGGTCGGCATTGCGGAGAGTAGAGAGGCGGTGGGCGATGGCGAAGGTGGTGCGCGACTTGATCAGTCGCGCGATGGCCTCCTGGATCTGCCGCTCGGTCTCGGTATCCACCGAGGCGGTGGCCTCGTCGAGGATCAAGATGCGCGGGTCGTGGAGGATCGCTCTGGCGATGGCGATGCGCTGGCGCTCGCCGCCGGAGAGCCGGCCGCCGCGCTCGCCCACCTCGGAATCATAGCCATCCGGTAGCTTGCGGATGAAGTCGTGGGCATTGGCGGCTCTGGCCGCGCGGATGATGTCATCCCGACCGGCGTCGGGCTTGGCATAGGCGATGTTCTCGGCGATGGTGCCGGAGAACAGGAAGGATTCCTGGGGCACGATGCCGATCTGGCCGCGGAGGTCGTGGAGCTTGATCTTGCGGATGTCCACGCCGTCGATCTTCAGCGTGCCCTCATCCACATCGTAGAAGTGGCAGATGAGGTTGATCATGGTGCTCTTGCCCGCCCCGCTGTGACCCACCAGGCCGATCATCTCGCCGGGCTTGACGTGGATATCCACGTTCTTGAGCACCGGGATGTGCTTTTGGTAGCCGAAGTGCACGCCCTCGAAGTGTACCTCGCCATCGAGGCGGGGCAGCTCGACGGTGTCCTCCGAATCGTAGTCCTCCGGCTCGCTGTCGATGACCTCAAACACCCGCTCGCCGGCGGTGAAGGCCTGCTGCACCCAGCTATAGACGCGGCCGAAGAACTGCAGGGGGCCGTAGAACATGCCCAGGAAGGCCTGGAAGGCCACGAGGTCGCCCAGGGTGGCGCCGGTGCCGCGCAGGACCATGGTGCCGCCCACCAGCCAGACCAGGAGCGACCCGATGAGGGCGGAAAGATCGATGACGGGGAAGAAGAAGACCCAGGTGCGCTCGGCGTAAACGTGCTGGTGGAACAGGGCCTCGGCGTCTCTGTTGAACCGGCCGATCTCCCGGTTCTCCTGAGCGAAGGCCTTCACCACGCGGATGCCGGAGAGCGCCTCGCCCAGGGTGGCGCTGAGCCGCGACCAGCGGTGCCACAGCCGGTGGTACATGCTGCGGATGCGGCGGAAGAAGACGTAGGTCATGATCGCGATGACCGGCGCCGGTATCAGCACGAACAGCGCCAGCTTGGGCTGCATGACAAACAGCATGGTGCCGATCCCCAGCACCAGCATGCCGTTGGTGGTGATCTCCGTCACGCCGTCCACGGCGAAATGCCAGATGTAGTCGGTATCACGGGTCATGCGGGAGATCAGCCCGCCCACCTGCTTCTTGTCAAAGAACTTCAGGGTCAGGTGCTGCATCTTCTGGTACAGCTCGGCCCGGATATCGAAGGTGACCTTCCCGCCCAGCCAGATCATCATGTAGCTGCGGAGCACGCCCAGTCCCATGGCCAGCAGGCGAATCCCCAGCATCGCGCCGACGATGGGCAGGAGCCACTCCGGATGCGCGGCATTGGGGACCAAGACTTCGTCCATGAGCGGCTTGCTCAGATACGGCGGAGCCATGCTGGCGGCGGTGGCCAATAGCGAGAGCACGATGGCGGCCAGCAGGTACGGCCAGTAGGGAAGGCTGTAGGCCACGATGCGCCGCAGCACCTTGCGGCGGTCCACGCACCGGGGGCACACGTCCGACCACACCGGCAGCACGCGGCCACAGGTCTTGCAGCGCTTCTCGTCGGTGCCCTCCCGCAGCGCCTCCACCGAGATCGGCTTCTGGTCCTTGACCAGCTCGTTGATGGCCTTGGTGGCCTTGACGAAGTCCGCGGCACGGCTGTTGGTGTACTGCAGGAGCTCGACACGGCGCCCCTCCACCGTCGCTACGAGCACGCCGCTGCCCACAAGGGGCTCGGTCTGCAGCTCGCCCAGCTTATCCAGGTCCACTGTGACGTGACCGTTCGCCGACGGCTCGGCGCCTGCAGCGGCCTCGGTACCGCAGTCCAGGATCAGCAGGCGCTTGTCCGTCACGACGAAGCAGCGGTCCCCGTAGGAGCCGTCCCTGGCGATGTCGCCGATGACGCTGAACACCGGCCGCTCGCCGTCCTGCAGCAGGGGGTTCAGCCGCGGCTCCACCTCGGGGGCCACGCGGTCCTCGATGGGCATTTCAACCACCTCCCTGACGGTACGAGGGTTGCCCCGGTACCAGTTGCGGACGAGGGCCTAAGAGTTACATTGTAGACCGCCCGCCGGGCGATGTTAAGGGGGGCGGCGACAAAGGCGGGGAACGGCCAACACCTGACCACGGAGACACGGAGGCCACGGAGCTCCACCGAGAACGGCGGACCACAGAGACGCACAGACCCGAAGACCACGGAGAACGGCTGAACACAGAGACACTGAGAGCACAGAGTCCGGAGAGAACGCCAGAGCACGACTGAGAACGGCTGCTAGAGGACACAGCCCCGCGCCGTTTCCACCGCCGTTTCCACCGCCGTTTCCACCGCCGTTTCCCTGCTTCTCCCCTGCTTCTCCCCTGCCGTCTCACCCAATGGCAAATCGTACCGTGGCCTCGATGGCGATCTCGTTGAGCCGCATCTGGATGAACGGCGGCGTCTGCGGGCTGTTGTTCTGGATCTCGCTGGTGAGCAGGGGCACCTTGGCGTAGAACTGTCCCCAGCGGTCGATGAAGTACTGCCTTTGCTCCCCGGAGTAGCCGAGGGGCTTGATCTCGGCGATCGGCCGGGCCTCGGGAAGCTCGCCCCAGGCCGCCACGATGCTCTCGGCCCAGGATCTCTCGGTCTGCTTGATCGCCTCCGGCTGGTCGTCATACAGCGTGGGGAGGATGATCATGCAGTTGCGATCGCTCTTTTCGAACTCCGTCTGGTGAAGGTCGAGCATGAAGTCCCAGTCATGCCGCTCCCAGAGCTTGAAGATCCACTGGAACAGGGTGGAGCGGTGGTGGCGGTTGGGCTCGACGTACTCATGTTCGGAGATCTGCTCGTAGACGATGCCGTAGCGGGTGGGGAGCTTCTCCTCTTTGGTGTCATCCCAGATGTCCACGCGCTTCCACATCTTGCCGGTATCGGGGTCGGGGCCGCGCATCCAGGCCCAGAATTCCTCGTTGGTGTAGCGGCTGCCGTCCCAGGCCTCCACGGGCGCCCGGGCGGTGCCGTCGGGATTGGCGTCGAGGATGAAGGTGAGCTTGGCCTGCCGCAGCACCCGGTCGTTGTCGTAGACGGTGGGCCTGCCGTCGAGGCTCTCGCCTGCAAGGAGCATATTGATGACGTTGATCTGGCCCGCGATAGGGGCAGGCTCGTGGGCGTGTGGCTTGACGACCATGATCTTGGTCTTGCCGGCATCGTCCACGGCACGGTCGGTGACGGTGACGGCCCAGACGGGCCGGCCGGCATACTGGGTGATGCTCTCGGCCGAGAAGGCCTGAGGGTAGGCCTTGGCCCACCCGGCCACCTGTGCGTCTACTCGATCGGGATGGGAGATCCAGCCTTCCATGCAAAGGCCTCCTTGGCAAAGTCGCTCGCCGTGCCATTTCGCCGCCGACGGCCCTCGCCGCCCGCAGGGTCGCGGTGCCAGAGCCGCGGCCGAGAGCCCCGCTTCGCCGGCAATGTCATTCTGAGAGCGTCCGCTCCCAGAGGGAGCAGCTCGGAGAATCTCCCGGCATTCAGCGAGATTCCTCGCTATCTCCCTGCGCGAGATGGACGCGCAGAATGACAGGAACCAGGCCGGCCGGACTTCTCGGCCGGACTTCCAGGTGGCGCCGAGGCCCTCGGTGAGGTCGCGGCCCTCGGGGGGCGGGCTTCCCAGTCAGATTATGCAGGTTCCGGGCAAGCGCCGATTCACGTCGCCTCACCCCCCCAGCCCCCCTCTCCCTTACTCCGCCAAACGGCAGGCGGAGACGGGAGGAGGGGGGAGAACGGCAGTACTGCGACCG
>Ga0334883_1002053_pt1 | contig 26619 bp, 19 predicted proteins | sample GraSluR1_MG_6_FD_207230 | JGI IMG/M metagenome (GOLD analysis project Ga0334883, IMG submission 207230) | Sludge microbial communities from methane-producing bioreactor in Wageningen University, Netherlands - Granular Sludge_09_05-R1 | ecosystem: Engineered > Bioreactor > Anaerobic >...
AACTACCCGAAAATACATCACTTTTACAGGCGCGGATTGAGCTGTACAGCTCATCAGGTAAGCTGCTATACAATGTAAATCCCTCAAGTCATTTTCATAAGATTGATGTGGCACATCTGCCCAAAGGATTGTATTTTGTGCGGGTATGGGATGGAAAAGAATGGATGACAACAAAATTACTCAAAGATTAAATCGGATAGGATAACTATTGTTTAACAATTTAAATTTAATTCACATGAAAACAAATACTATTTTATTTCTTATCGTTACTCTTTTGCTGAGCTTTGGCACCCAGACCAAGGCGCAGGAATATGTGCCACTTGCTGTTGATGGCGTACATTGGATAGTTAGCTATGATATTATGGAAACTCCACCGCCAATGGATGCACTATGGGAATATCATGCCAATGGCGATACTATAGTGGAAGACCAGTCTTACCTGAAGGTTTATCGGCGCGAACTGGAATTGAATGAGTCGTTTATGCCACCTTTTGTTCCGGCCACGGAATTTGAGTTGGTTGGCTTGCTACGCGAGGACAGTGGAGAAAGAAAGGTTTATTCTATTCTGCTTGCAGAACAAATGTCAGCCATTTCTTTCTGCCCCATAGGCGAAGAAAGCCTTTTATTCGATTTCTCCCTTTCGGTTGGCGACACTGCCTCGTTTTGTGCGATGCCAGGCTCCGATATAATTGGTGATATAGAAATTACTGCCATTTCGCCAATAATGCATTGGGGACTTGAAACCAGGGCTTACGAAACGTTTGTTGGCTCTTATTATGAAGGTATTGGATCAGATTACGGTTTATTTGAAATCATGTTTGCACCCTTAAAATCAGGAAACAACCGCTATGTAAATTCAACATTTCTGGAATACTACTGCCGCGAAACACCCTGCGAGTTTATTGTTTCTACAGAGGAACTGCACGAAACCACCACCGGGCTAATAATTCAACCCAACCCCGCCACCACAGAGCTCTGGCTGCAGCTACCCGCAAACTCGGCCCTCGCACAGGCACAAATAGCGCTCTATAACTCCTCAGGCAAGCTGCTACACAAAACAAAGCCCTCAAGTCATTTTCACAAGATTGATGTGGCACATTTGCCTAAAGGACTGTATTTGGTGCGGGTATGGGATGGACAGAGGTGGTATGTGGAGAAGCTGGTGGTGCGGTAGTCAGGGAGAGACTTAGTCAGTATGAGACTTCAAGTCGCACGCTGACTAAGCTATCCTACATGAACCTGCACCTCGGCCTGTTCGGGATAGATCATCAATACATTCTGATCAGGGAGTAACTGTGGCACTTTATAGGTTAAATTCCAGTGTTTTAAATCATAAGAAACACCAAACTTGCGGGCATTGATCATCACAAAAAGCTCTTGCTTGTTATCGTCCTTACGGGCAAAATAAGCATCCGGGTTATAATCCTTTCCGGTATCTTTTAAACTGATACCTCTTTTCTTGAACAGCTTTATCAGTTTGATACGATCTTCTTCATCTGCATAAAACTCTATGCTGGCGGTCATTTCGCGCATCAAAAGCGAAAGTGCAGTCACCCAGCGATCAATGCCATATTCTAAGGTGGCATTGGGAGGTACTAAAATCAGCAGAAGTTCGGTTGTCTCGAGTGGCTTGGGCAGGTTACTTATAATTACCTGATTATAAGTAGCTTTGAGAATTGCTTCGAACATATAACCAAAAATACGACTCAAATCAGCATCGCGACCACTCCAACCCAGAATCAGTGTTGAGGCATTCAATTCGAGGCTGGTTTTCACGATTGCCTCAGAGATATTGGCATCCAGGCGGTTAAGACCTTCCATCACAACACCTGAGGCAGCAGCATGTGCTTTCACTTCTTCCAGGATAGGGCGTATGGCAGTGAGTTGTTTGCGGGCTTCATGATCATCTTTTACAACGGCCAGCGAATAGATCGGTTCATTGGCTTTTGGATTATGAATCATGATGGCCAGATCGATCAGCCGCTTCACAGTTGCCGGATTAGCGATAGGCACCAAAATCCGCTGACTAAGCGGCGCCACTTCATCGGGTTCTTTCTGCTTCTCTTCGATGGCCAACCTCCGACCATATTTGTTGGTATGCCACGAGCTAAACAAAGAGGTGAACATGATCAGAAAAATCGTGGCATTGAACAGGTCTTCCGAAATCACTCCATAACGCATACCAATTAACGCAACCGCCAGCGTAGCAGCTGCCCTGGCCGTTGAAAGCCCGAAGATGGTTTGAAACTCATTGGCTGATTGCTTGAAAAATAAACGCAACACAAAGGCTGCCAACCACTTACCACCGATTCCCAGCACAATCAGCACGGCTGCATAAATCAAAGGCCACATACCTGCTCCTAACATATCAAGCCGGATCAACATGCCCACACTTATCAGAAAAAAAGGTATGAACAGCGTGTTGCCAACAAAATCAATCCGATTCATCAGTGTTGAACTATTTGGGATCAGTCTGTTGAGTGCAAGCCCGGCAAAAAACGCACCGATAATAGGCTCGGCTCCTGCAAGTTCGGCAGCAAAAGCCGAAACAAAAAGCATCGTGAAGACATAAAGAAACTGTGTAGCACCATCAAGTGCCACATTTCTGAAAAACCAGGTACTGATCCTGGGCAGCACAAAAAAGATGGCAAAAGAGAATACCGAAAAACTAATCACAAAAGTGATGAATCCATTGCCATCTCCTTTAAGGACGGTAACCAGAAAAGCAAGTAATATCAAAACCAGCGTATCCGCAATAACAGTTCCACTAACAGCCGTAGTAACGGCCGACGTTTTGGTGATGCCCAGCGAACTTACAACCGGAAAAGCTATCAGGGTATTAGAAGCCAGTAAAATTCCAATCAGAGCTGCCGGTAAAGTATTAAAATCAAGTAAAATTGAGGAAGCTAAAAATCCCAGTAAAAAAGGCAATAAAAAGCTCAATACTCCAAAAAAGATACTTGCCCTGCTGTTTTTTCTGAACTCAATAAACTCTATCTCAAGTCCGGCCAGAAACATAATATACAGCAGGCCCACCTTCCCAAAAAGTTCCATTACCTTCCCCTGATTCAGCACATGCAGTGCGTGCGGACCAATCAGAATGCCAAAAATGATCATTCCAACGATCGGTGGGACGTTCGTACGGCGAAACAAAACCGGTATCACCATGATCGCTGAAAGCACCACGGCAAAAATCAATACCGGATCTTCAACAGGCAGTTTAAAGGGGCTATGCTCTGTCATGGTTTATTATTTCATTCCTTATCGCGAATCAAAACATCAATGGCTCCAACCCCAAATTTACTCATGGATGCCATGCGGTTTTGTGTTCCTTCGTAATCCTCTAAGGCTTTGATGATGGCATTTTTTAGCACCCCGTTACCTACACCATGAATAAAAGTGACTTTGTCGTATTCGTTCGCCATTGCACTTTCGAGGGTTTTATGAAAATAATCCAGCTGTATCTTGAGCATATCCTTGCTGCTCAACCCTGCAATATTTTCCAGTAATTCGGCGATATGCAGGTCAACAATTGCCTCGCCGGGATTGGTTCTGTGTTTGTCGATCAGCGGTTTTTCGGCCACTGGCTTATTCACAACCGAAGGTTCCGTTAAGCGGCCTTCTTTCTGTAATTGTTGCTCCTGTTGCTGATCCATCCTCAAGGAAGTAAGCAGTTCGAGGCGGACCATAATTGCCTTTTCGCCCAGCACAGCCGAACTCACATAACTGCCTTCCTTAAAAAAGCGATTGGCTTTCACCTGAAAAGGCGCATGAAGCGGGATAAGTGGTCGTTTGCTCACTTCCTCAATAAACAAGGCCTGAACAATTCCGGAAGTCCAATAGCTCAAATCCTCCCGCGAAATGGTCTCTATCACCACCTTCGAAAAGGCCTCAACCTGACCATAATCCACATTTTCGAAGCCATCTTCTGATGTTATAGTGAAGCTGTAGAGCATCTCGGTATTGGTGTGATTGATCAGCATCAGGTCGAGCAATCCCGTCAAAACCCATTGCTGTTCGTGTGGCACAAAAGCCAGGTAAACGCCTTCCGGCTCTGGATTTTTGGCAAAACGCCTCAAGCCCGATTTGCGGGCAGCATCAGCTTCCTCGGCATATTGCTGCTCCTGACGCAGCACCTCCTCGCGAATCATCTCTGTTGCTTGTTTCACGCGGGTATGAGCACTGTCAGGATCCAAAACAAGATCGCTCATCAAAACCGGAATTTCAAAGCCATCTTCAATCGAAACCAAGGCGAGCCGGCTGTCGATAAGCCGTACAACGGTTCCACCGCCTTTCTCATTCAGAAATTTTACTTTATCGCCACTTTTAAATTTTTCCATAAGTTGATTTTCTAGTGCAAAAGTAATCAATCCGAAGGAAGGTCACCGGGGAAACCTCAGCAGCTTATTTAAAACGCAGTCTAAATAACCCGTTTTACTTTACAATTTAACTTAGCTCTGTTATCTTTGTAGGCGTCAGATTTTAAACCATCTTAAAACAAACATCATGAATAAGATTATGCCGATTATGACGGTATTGCTGTTTTTTGCTTTCGCCTCCTGCCAGAAAAGAAATACAACCGAAGAAAGTTTTGGCGAAACAGCCTTTCATATCAATCACCTCATTGATAATGAGGAATTAAAGACAGACGCACTGATTTATACCAACGCAGCTGGTAACCGCTATATGGTAACTGAAATTCAATGGTTTATCACCAATGTGAGACTTGTTGCCGAAGATGGAACAGAGCATATCGTTTCAAATCAGGATGAAGAATCGGTTTTTTATATTGATACGGATATCCCCGAAAGCATGACAATCAACACAGGACAGAAATTTCCTGCTGGTGAATATGCCGGTGTGAAGTTTACTTTTGGATTCGACAAGGCCGAAAACCAATCCCATCGCTTTGTGAACCCACCCCAATCGTATATGTTTTGGCCCATCTACCTTGGCGGAGGATACCATTATATGAAACTCAACGGCAAATGGATTAACCAGCAGGGAAAAACAGAGCCCTTCAATTTTCATCTGGGTATCGGGCAGGAATATTACGACGAAAGCAAAACCAATGGAGCACTTTACAATTTTGGCAGAAGCGACAGCTACGAGCACTGTTCGGGCTATCAGCCACCCTCAGTTTTGCCTCCTGTAATGGGCTTTATTCACAATTATTTTACCGTGGAACTGAATCATCCTTTCACAATAGGTCAGGATCAAACCTCGTCTCTCGAATTGCTGATGCACATCGAACAATGGTTCAAGGCAAAAAGGATTTACGACCATGACGAATGGGGAGGTGCTATCATGCAACAACAGGATGCTATGGAGATTGGCATACAAAACGGTCCGATGGTGTTTGAACTGAGAAATGGCAAATGAAACTAACGTATAAGTTCGTTCAAGGAATCTTATTAGGATTCTTGCTCTTTTTGGTGGCCTGTTCTGATAAAACAGAAATTGTTGACCCGCCGCCAGCCTATACGCCTACTCCCTATGAATTGGAGATTCCGTATGCTTTTCCAACAAAACTAAATATTCCCGGGGATAACCCCTTAACGGTTGAAGGTGTTGAACTAGGGCGTTATTTGTTCTACGATGGCCGGTTGAGCGGTCGCACCCATCCCGACTCACTGATGAGCTGCTCCAGCTGTCATATCCAGGAAAACAATTTTGAACCCGGTGTGGACCATCCTGTTTTTGAAGGTGGTTTTGTGCACGGTCTTAGCGGACAACAAACCCATCATGTGGTTTTGCCGTTGGTCAATCTGGTGTGGAACAGCAGCGGATATGGCTGGAATGGCAGCTTCTACAACAACAATGAAAATCCCAACCAGCGCCAGATTGAAGATATCGTAACCCTTTCTGTTATAGCACCTGACGAAATGTACGGCGACACCAGCCGCGTAAAGGCTTTGTTTCAATCGCTCGATGGCTACCCTGAATTGTTTTACAAAGCCTTTGGAAGCGATCAGATAACGTTTAAAAATATGGCCAGGGCCATTGCCCAATTTGTGAGGACACTTGTTTCGGCCGATGCCAAAATTGATCGATACCTCCGGGGCGAAGAACAGCTTACACAAAGCGAGCTGAATGGCTTTATCCTTTTTACTACCGAAGAAGGGGCCGATTGTTTTCATTGCCATGGAGGTTTTGGCAACCCTTTGTTTACTACGCATTTATTTTATAATAATGGCAAAGACACCATTTTTGATGATCCGCTCGACCGCTTTGCTGTAACCGGTGATCCCATGCACAAAGGAGCCTACAAAGCTCCTACGCTGCGCAACATCAGCCTGAGCGGTCCTTATATGCACGATGGGCGCTTTGCCACGCTGGATGAGGTGATAGATTTTTATTCACATGATGTAAAATGGTCGGATCAGGTGGACCCGCTTATGCATCATGTGTTGCGGGGTGGTGTGCAGCTTACGCCATCCGAAAAAGCTGATGTGAAAGCTTTTATTACAACTTTGCATGACGAGAAATTCTTAAACAATCCTGCTTATAGCAGACCTGAAAAATTTCCTGATCAAAATTAAAACACCTCCGGCTCGGTAGTTTTACGGCGGGTGTTGGTTTCGCTTAATACACGAAGTAAGTCTTTGGTTTGTACTGGTTTATACAACACATCATCCATGCCTTTTTGTTTATACTCTTCATGGCTTTTCTGAAGTGCATCTGCTGTGAGTGCAATAATGCGTGGCTGCGCAGAATCCGGAACGCGGGCACGTATTTGCTGTGTGGTGTCAATCCCGTTCAGCACCGGCATTTGAATATCCATCAAAATCAGGTCGTAAGTCTTCTGCATGACGGATTCAAGTGCCAGCTTACCATTTTCGACCAGCTTTGGACTATAACCAAAGCGATTCAGCACACTCAAAATAATCTTCTGATTGATGGCGTTATCCTCAGCCACAAGTATTTCGAGTGGATGATAATCGCCCATATGTTCATCGGCAGGCGGCAGATGATCGCGTTGGTTGAGCACATCGGCTTCTTCATTTAGCACAGCTTTTACCGTTTGAATCATTTCGTGCATGATTAAAGGCTTCAGCAATATCACGGTATCCTTGCGAATAACAACTAACTGGTCGTTTATTTTTTCACGATCCTTAATCAGGATATGCGGGATCGCGTGCTTTTGTCGCACCCTGTCAACCAACTTAAGATCGAGCTTGAAATTGGCACGCAGATCTGTTATCAAGAGGTCAAAATCCTTCAGTTCATCAGTAAAAACAGGCGTTTCCTGCTCCTCCTTGCGTGCCTCGAATTTTGCTCCCCAGTAGCTGAAATAATCGTTTAGCAATTCGACAAGCAAATTATCATGTGTCAGAAAAAGTACATTTTTTCCTTCCAGGCAGTTCGGTTTAGTTACTGGTTTATCCTCATCTGCCGAAACAAACGGGAGCAACACTGTGAAAGTTGTGCCTTTACCCGGCTCCGAAATCACTTTTATCTCGCCATCCATACGCTTCACCAGGTGGTCGCAAATGGCCAGCCCAAGCCCAATTCCCTTGATCTGAGCTGCTTCGTGCTCCTCACCTTTCACATAGGGCTTGAACAGTTGTGGAAGCACATCTTCTTTGATTCCCTGGCCGGTATCCTCGACCGAAATAGCCAAAAGCGGTTCTTTGCCCGAATACTCAGCATCCACCTTCAACTTTACATGACCCGCATCAGTAAACTTAATGGCATTTTCGATCAGATTCATCACTACCTGTCTGATACGCAGGGCATCACCAATAATCATCTGAGGCAGATCTGGCTGAATATGCAGGATGATATCCAATTTTTTTTCAAGTGCCTGACTCAAAACAGTTTCAAGGGTTTCCTGCATACTTTGCCTGAGTAGCATAGGTCGGTGATGGATTTTCACCCGTCCGCTTTCAATTTTGGAATAATCCAACAAATCGTTAAACAGACTAACGAGCATATTGCCGCTTTCGCGGATGAGCTGAGTGTAGTAGTGCTGTTTACTTGTTAACTCTGTTTCGCAAAGCATCTCAGCCATCCCAATCACAGCATTCATCGGGGTGCGGATTTCATGGCTCATCCTACTCAACAGCCTGTTGCTATACTGCCTTGCTTCGAGTTCTTTCTCGACAGCCTTGCTAAGTTTTTTTCGCAGGTTTTCGCGCTCAATGGCTGCCAAAATCGTCTTCTCAAAAATAAATTCATCCGTATGATCGCGGATCAGATAATCCTGCGCCCCAACAGCAATGAGCGACAATGCAGCCTTTAAATTGTTCTCGGTGCAGGAGATGATAAAGGCAATATGGGCAAAACGAGCAATTAAATCAGTCACAAAATCATAACTCTCCTTTTGTACTTTACAGCCACCAATGAGAACAACATCGGGCTTACTTTCTGAAATACGTTGAATCACTTCGCCTTCCTTTGGCATGACATGATGAAGCAACTCCATCCCGTTAATTTTCGATACAAGTTTAGCAAACTGCTGTCTTTCAGCAATATCATCAGTAATCAGCAACAGACGAAGCATAATCGTTATATTTTGAGGAGCTAAAATACGCTAAGTTTGATGAAATAAAAACAGAAGACCATAAGAACTTTCTTTGAGCAAGGCCGGAAGTATAAAACGGAAATCGTAATTTCGCAATTCAGCCATTTTTTATGCCACAAACGATTGCCAACAGACAAGTTTTCAGCCTGAGTGAAGTAGCCCAAAGTATCAAACTTACACTTCAAAAGCGCTATACCTCAAGGTTTTGGTTAAAGGCTGAGATGAATAAGCTGAACCATTATCCCCGCTCAGGGCATTGCTATCCTGATCTGGTGCAAAAGCAGGACGGACGATTGCTGGCACAGATGCGAAGCACCCTTTGGAGCACTGACTACCAGCGTATCAACAGGCAGTTTTTGCAGCTTGTGAAACAGCCATTGGGCGACGGCATCCTGCTGCTGATGGAAGTAAGTATCCAGTTTGAAGCCAATTACGGTTTAAGCCTGCTGATACACGACATTGACCCTTCCTTTACGCTGGGCGATCTGGAACGCGAAAAACAGGAAACCATTCAAAAGCTGCAACAACAAGGAGTTTTCGCACAGAATAAAAGGCTGGAAATTCCTTTATTACCCAAACGGATCGCCATCATTTCTGTATCGACAAGCAAAGGCTTTGCCGATTTCGAAAAAATAATGCAGGCACGGATGAAGGGTTTTACGTTGCAGTATCATCTTTTTCCTTCCTTGTTGCAAGGATCACAGGCTGTTGAACAGATCAAACAAAGGCTGAACACCATCAATAAATTGAAAAAACATTTTGATATGGTTGCTATCATCCGCGGAGGCGGAGGAGAAGTGGGATTGGCCTCCTTTAACGATTATTCGCTGGCCTTCAGCATAGCCACTTTTCCGCTGCCGGTAATCACAGGGATAGGTCATGCCACCAATCAAACCGTGAGCGAAATGGTGGCGCATACCAACGCCATCACACCTTCGGAACTGGCTGATCTGCTGTTGGATCGTTTTGAAATTTTCAGAGACCGCCTGAATGATTATACCCTTAAGCTGAGGCAGGTGCTGCACAAAACTCGCGATGAAAACAAACATTTGGAGTACTTCACAGAAAGACTTAACACCCAGAGTCTGAAAGTTTTACAGCACAACAAACAGCAGTTTCAGGAATTGTGGCAGGCCATCAACAAGCAAACCTTGAACCGCTGTAAACTGGAAGATAAAGCATTAACTGATATCAATACTTCAATCCGTCAGCAGGGACGAAGGAGACTTTCAAAAGAAGGCGAACGGCTTTTGGTTCTGCTGCAGCACTTGAAATTGAGCATTTCGGGTTTTTTACAGCACAACAAAACCCAGCTCGATTTTAAAGCTAAAACAGTATTGCTGCTCGATCCGGTGAATGTACTCCGCAGAGGCTATTCCATCACTTACAGTGAAGGGAAATTAGTTAGCTCAATCAAAAATGTGAAGACAGGTGCGAGCCTTAAAACCATTTTGCAGGATGGCGAATTGATCAGTATCATCAATAAAAAATCAGAAAATAATGAATAAATCAGAAGAAATCAATTACAGCCAGGCCTTTGAAGAACTGCAACTGATCGTTCAGGAGATCGAAAGCGGAGAGATCAGCGTGGACCAGCTTTCAGAAAAGGTGAAACGAGCCGCCAAATTGATCAGCATCTGCAGAAACAAGTTACAAGCCACGGAGCTGGATGTTGAAAAAGTATTAAAGGAGTTGGAGGATGGGGATTAGTCGAAGGTCGAAGGTCAAAATGTCGAAGGTCGGAAAGTCGAAGCCCCTTCCAGGAGGTTGAGGTGCGTGGGGGCAAATTGGAATGATGACCTTTGGTAAATGCAGCAGATTTTACATAGATAATCGGTAATATGTCGAATATCCATGCGGAATTAACTATATTTGCACTATTCAATACCTTAATCAAGGATGAGAGAGGTCAAACAATTTGGTGTTATTCCTATTGCTTACGACACCTTGGTGCATATTTATGCACACTACAAATCGCCCAAGGATAAGATTGCTAATCTCGTGAAGGATGGGGCATTGATTCGTTTAAAAAGGGGGTTGTATGTTGTTGCTTCAGCAATCAGCGAGCAAAAACTTTTGAAGGAACTAGTGGCTAATCACCTCTATGGCTCTTCGTATGTATCATTAAAAACCGCCCTCTCGTATTACGGTATGATTCCGGAGAGGGTACATCTTACGCGGTCGATCACAACGAAACGAGCCAAGCGATTTTCAACTCCCATCGGTTCTTTTGATTTCCTAACCATGCCTGAATCCTGGTTTAGTATTGGCCTTCGTTTTGAGTAGGTTGGAGAGGTATATGCCTGGCTAATGGCTTCGCCTGAAAAGGCTGTTTGTGATATGATACTTGCTTCCCATGGCGTTCGATTACAATCTGTAAAGGCTATTTCAGAATTTCTAACGGAGGATTTAAGGATTGATTTTTCTGCTGTGCAACCTTTTGACGCAAAGATTATTAGCCAGTGCCTGAAAGTGGGAAGAAAAAAAAATGAACTTATGCACCTCCTAAAATATTTAAGCTCATGAATGTTTTTGATCAGATGCTGTCGCAATACAAAGCTCAGTCAACCGACGAGTTACTGAATGCCACTCACCAGGTGATGCAGCAAATAACGCTTGCGGTACTGTATCGGGCTGGATTTTTCAGTCAGGCAGCTTTTTATGGTGGCACATGTTTGTGTATTTTTTATGGCTTGCCGCGATTTTCTGAGGATATGGCCTTTTCTTTATTGCAGCCAGAGCGTACATTTAAGCTTGAAAACTACTTCAGTGCTATCACTGAGTAGTTTGAAACACTGGGCAGGAAAGTAATAATTACCAAAAAGGAAAAGAAAAGTACTAGTCAGGTAGAGTCGGCCTTTTTGAAGGATACGACAGCAGTTTACGATCTAAAGTTTACAACAGACCGCAGCATTAAAATAAAGATAGAAGTGGACACCAATCCCCCATTGGGCTTTATGACCGAACACAAACTTTTGTTGCTGCCATTTTCGTTTATGACTCGTTGCTATTCACTATCTGATCTGTATGCCGGAAAGATGCATGCTTTTCTTTTTCGGAATTGGAAAAACCGGGTAAAGGGTCGCGACTGGTATGATTTTGAGTGGTTTGTAAGACATTACACAGTATTCAATCTGGAACATTTTAACCAAAGAGCCATGCAGACAGGTTTGGCCGGTGAGGAACAACTGAGCACAAGGCAGTTTAAGGCATTACTTATAGAAAAGATTAAGCAAACTAATATCGATCATGTGTTGGCAGACGTTAGACCATTTGTTCAACGTCCAGAAGCATTAGCCATCTGGTCAACTGACTATTTTATACAACTCGTTGAATTAATGCGATTTGAGTGAACTAAGACGATTGATTTTCAATTTATCACTATCGTAGTTGTCTGCTCGTCTGCCTTTTTACACTTGTTGCCAACGGATGGGGCTATGGTGCGTGCTGCATTATTAATAGTATCTTTATTAAAATAAATGGTTTTTATGTTTGCAGATAACTTTCTTAATTGCAACTAATTGCAGCATGCACTATGAGCCCGTGTTGTAAGCAGTAAGTATTCATTCTCTTTATTTCTTTATCCATTTTCCCGTTTCAATGGTTTTGTTTTTTTTGTCAATTAGTCTGTAGAAGTACATCCCTGATTTAAGTGATTCTGTATTTATAGCACTACTATTTTTATCAAGATTTTGTCTAATTACAACTTGTCCGTTTAAGTTAATTAATTCAAAGTCTGTGTAATTAATTGATGTTTTGATATTTAATTGGTTTGTGCCAGGATTTGGATAAAGCGTTGTTTCTGGTTTGTCAGTAGGTATTTCCTGTGTCCATGTGATTAGTCCGTTGCTATCAACTTTCACTACGTAAATATCCCTTTCCTGTTCTTGTGTGGCATCATCGTATCGATTACCAACCATTAAACAACCTCCATCATTTGTAGCAAGAATGCTGTAAAGAAAATAGTAGGCATCGCCACCATACCAGTATTCCCAGATTGGAGCTAAGCCGTCATTTATTCTAATTAAATGAAACCAGGAATTGAAGTTACTCCAGAATGGATTGTAATAATCAAGGTTTGAGGTACCTCCAACATATATATTGTTCCTGTATTTACTTACACTATTAAACATTGCTGGATGTTCCCTATAAGCTCCCTTTTTAAATATATTATAGTCGTTAAGTTGACAATTACTCGAAATGGATAACACGTTAAGCGCATAGTCGATAGGAGGTTCTGCTCCACGTTTTCCACAAATAAGAATGTCATTTTGATTCAGATAGACAGGTGAATAATAATCATAAACTTGTTTTGGGATAGAATCGATTGCTAAACTATCAAGATTTTTATCCAAAATCATTCTTTGACCTGAAGTGCCAAAAATATTTGTAAAATGGCTTACAAAAGCAAAATAAGAAGAATTGTCAAATTTCTCAATTATATCAAAAGAAAAATGCAATGGGATAGGAGATGTGTAAAACTTTGACTTTAAAGAGTCCCCATTACTATCTAATTTATAAAAAAAAGCATCATTATTATAGTTGTTTGTTTCATCCATTCTTGTAGTATATCCTGTTACAACAAAATTTGTATCTGAATCTATTATTGAGTTCATATAAGAGAACCATCTGCCATTAGGGATGTTTAGTAATTTTGAATCTTCAATTTCCAGACTTAAATTTAATTTTAAATACCATAATTTCGATGTGTCAGGATATGTAACCGCCTGAGAACCTATAATATATAAGTGATTGTTGAATAAGTGAATATTAAAAAGCAGACTTGAATTACTTTCATTTGGGCTTATAATTTCTTCTTGTATTAAATTTCCTGTACTGTCAAGATTTATAATATAACTACTATATAAAGCTGACTCGGTATCCTTAATTCGTCCCACCATTATATAATTACCATCATTATCTTCGATAACATCGTTTATTATTTGGTCTTCAGGTTCTGAAATTACTTTCTCAAAAGAATGCTGAGCCAATAAACAGTTACTAAAGCTTAATATGACTAACGTCAATAAAAATCGTAATTTTTTCATTTCAGATAATATTATAACCCACAGAAGTATTAATGTTTCTGTGGGTTCTGATTAATAGTATGCATTAAAGTTCAAACGGAGGCTTATTGTTTTTGTGCCAGATGCCATATTTGAACCTTCCTACATGACACATATCCCAGCAATCATCCCCGCCGCATATCATAAATGATGTTTCATCCCAACAATAATATTTTATTAGGCTTTTACCTGATGGTTTGTACATGTTTGCAATATTGCCAAGAGCATTTTTGTAATAAGATATCTCAGCAGTAGATAAACAATGATGATTTAACGTAAATTCCTGAAAATCGTGAAATAACAAGTACTCACCATATGGATTATTGTTTGTAGGTACATCCCAGTACCAAACCTCAATCTCCGATACGTCAGTATAATATGAATGTCCGACTGGAACAGGAATTTCCATATTAGCAAGATAGGCTATTTTATCTGCCGCATCCTTGCCTACACCTAATCCAGAGCCATCACATCTTCCAAGTTCCCATCCCCAGTACCAAGGATAATTGTTTCCAAAACCAGTAGTGCCATCAGTTCCGAAACCTGAGGTGACTTCAAATGTAGCGAAATTCTCGTCAGATTCTTTTAATGATATATCTGCAACAACCAATTGTTTTTGGTTTGCCGTGATATTAGCGTTATGTTCTGACAGACTGTTAACAACCTGGTCGTATGCCGCCTGAACATCGGCCAAAAGTATTTGCCCGTTTGTAACAGGAACTTCAATAAATGCAGAATCGACAATGAATTCCTCTGTTTTAAAACTAGCATCTCCAAAAGTAAAGTTTGATGTTGCTTCAATATACCATACTGCACTGTCAACATCCATTGGCTCAGTACTTGACTTTAAAGTTGGGTTTTCACGGATTAGATCTATTTTGTCTATAAATGCGACTATCCGTTTTTCTAATTGCGTGTCTTTTAATGACTTCTCGGTCTGGGTTTCTTGTTTATCAATACCTGTTTGTTCTTTTTGACAGGAAATAAGAATAAAACTTGTTGTAATTAGTGTTGCCAAACCGAAATAAGTAAATAAATGTTTCCGTTTCATTTTTTTGAAATTTTAGTTAATACTCTATTTAATTGGTTTCAATTGATATTAAAGCGTTAATAAATTCTCCATCTGTTTTTAAATTGCTGGAGTTTTACAATTTCATTCTTTTTTCATTTTACCTCCTTTCTTTTTGTTCTTATTGCTTATAACGGTTTGCGTGTATAGAAGTAGCGGATTTAAAAGTACTTCACTTTCATTTTGGCACGAACTTTGATAGAAGCACAAAGCTTGATTTAACCACTGAACCGCCACTTTTGGGTAGGTGTTGTTATGCACAGGGCTTTATTGTCGTCTGTGTCTTGCGTTTCTTGAAGTATTCTAAAATTTCTTCTTTTGTCATTTTAAATAACTTCTCGCTCAATTTGTCTCTCTGTTGACGCATAAACTTTACAGCGTCAAATGTTTTTTCAGTCGTCTTCATATTTTTCAAATTCTCTTGGTGAACGTATTTCTAATTGTTTGTAACCGTTTTTAATGTTGATTGAGTTGTAACCCCTTATTCTTTCAATGTTCACAATGTGTTTGAAGTTCCAACTCACTAAAAAGTCTGCTCGGTTAATTGTTGCCAAAGCAATATGTAAGCAGTCAGCAAAACTTGTTTGTCCAACAACTTTTTCAGTTATGTACTCTGTCGCTAAGTCAACCGCTTCGTCAGTTGTTTCAATAAACTCTGTTAAGTCGGCTTTAAGGCTTTTTACAAGTCCTTTTACTTTTTCAGGTGTGTTCTCCAGTTCGTCTTGCGTTACTATTGAGTATAGGATAATGAACTCTCCTTCTTTGATTATGTCAAACAGAGGAATAGTGTGTTCTTTAAACTCTTCGTCAAAATGTCCTCCAAAAACTGATGTGTCTATGTAAATTCTTTGTTTCACTTTTTAAGTTGTCTTATTGCTCTCAAAGATACGATTTTTAAATGTTAAGTCGGTCGGTTTCTTTTCTGGACGTTGTCTTTTAGCCTTGTGCATAACGGTTTGCGGCTATGGTGCGTGCCGCTTTACTACTACTATTTTTCTTTATTTGCACAAACTTCATTTTTGCATCTATCTTTCTTAATATCACTAACTTAGGCATGCACTATGAGCCGCTGTTACAAGCTGGCCGTTATTATCATTTATTATTCTGTCTTTCATTTTTGCTGCATTGACTTCCCAGACTGGCGGTGGGGCTGGCAAGCTTATTGACAAGTTTAGGTTTTGGCGGTGGGCTTTTTGAGCGACCTGGCAATGTGCTTGACTGCGAATGGCTGGATTTCATTCCCTTTTGTTAAATATTGTCCTGATTGGTTCCATAATTCGGTCGAATAGACTTATCTTATCTGTTACAATTTCAGCATTTACTTCTATTTCTTTTTGGATTGATAATGCTGTGCCTGATCCGGTTTTAGGTTTTTCTTTTAAAAGTATTTCTGCATTGTAAAATGCTCCATCTTCTGTTATTTCAAGTATGTCAGGGACAATTTGAATTTCTGTTACCATTTTTTCATTGAATAGGTTTGGTATGTTATTAAAGTCTAAAATTACTTTTTGTCCGGTTTTTATTTTGCTTATTTCATTTGCCGGAATTTTTAGTTTAATGACTAAAAGGTCATTATTCTGATTAATAGTCGCTATGGTTTTTATAGTGTATTCAAATTTGAAAAACCAGGAACCAATAAGCAAAACCAGGATGATGATGAAAATGACCGATATGCCTGCCCGGATAATAACGGGTGGGATCTGACCGATCAGGTTTCTTACTTTCTCACTTCTTAATTCTATGTTGTCTTTTTCTTCCAAGATAATCCAATTATGTTAACAAGTTAATTTCCAAGTTCCAATTGATTTTTTACAAGATGGTAATATGCTCCCTTTTTCCGGGTGAGTTCTTTGTGATTCCCTGTTTCTATTATTTTCCCGTCATCAAGCACTACAATTTGATCGGCATTTTTTACAGTGCTCAACCTATGGGCGACCACCAATACTGTTTTGCCACGGTAAAACTCCTGAAGATTTTCCACAATTGCTTTTTCGTTGTTGGCATCAAGGGCATTTGTTGCTTCATCGAAAAACAGAAAATCAGGGTTTTTGTACACTGCCCTTGCAATCAAAATTCGCTGGCGTTGACCTTGACTTAAATTTTGTCCCTCATTACCAATTACAGTGTTATATTTCAAAGGTAATTCCATGATAAAATCATGAATATTTGCAGTTTTTGCTGCATAAGCAAGTTTCTTTTTATCTATTTCATCTTCGTAAGCTGCAATATTGTGGGCTATACTTTCTGAGAAAATAAATCCATCCTGCATTACTGCACCACAATGATTTCGCCACCAGGTTGAATTGAATTTTTGAAGGTTTTGACTACCTACCCATATTTTACCTTCAACAGGATTGTAAAACTGTAACAGCAGCTTTATCAGTGTTGTTTTACCGCTACCACTGGCACCTACAATAGCTGTTACTTCACCTGATTTGATGATTAGATTTATATCATTCAGCACTTTTTTTGAGTGTGGCCCTTCGTATTGAAACATCAGGTTTTCAATTTCAATACTTGTATTTTGTAAATGTTGTTTTTGGATAGGTCGTCCGGCATTTTCATCTTCTTTATTATGGATTTCGTTAATGCGTTCCAAACTGATTTTCGTGTCCTGAAGGTCATGGATAAAATCAACGGTTTGCTCAATGGGCATGGTTAACTGACCAATAATGTATTGAGTTGCCAACATCATCCCAAGTGTCATTTCGTTGTTAATAACAGCAAGGGCAGCTACAACAGTAATTAGAATATTTTTCGCCTCATTGATAAAAATGTTTCCAGCCTCCTGTGTTTGCTGTAGTTTTAGCGATGCGATATTTATATGAAACAAATCGGCCTGAACATCTTCCCATTCCCAACGATGGCGTTTTTCGGTATTTTGCAGTTTTATCTCCTGCATGCCCTGTATCAATTGGTATGTTTTGTTTTGATTTCTTGCCCGTACTTCAAAATATTTGAAATCGAGTTCACGCCGCTTTTTCAGAAAAATCAATATCCACAAGGTATAAATAATACTACCAACAACAAAAATCGTAAATATCTTAATATCGTAAATCCATAAAACGATGCTGAAAATTACAAGCGTAAAAAGTGAAAATATCGTGTTAAGCGTGCGTGCGGTTAAAAATTGTTCAACTCTGGCGTGATCTTCAATACGTTGCAAAATGTCGCCTGTAAGTTTGGTGTCGAAATAGCTCATGGGCAGTTTCATGAGTTTTATAAAAAAGTCGGAAATAAGTGATATGTTTATCCTTGTGCTTATGTGCAGAAGTATCCACCGCCGAATAAATTCGACCGACATGCGGCTGATAATCAATACCATTTGGGCCAAAAGGATTAGGTAAATAAAACCTATGTTCTTGTTTGCAATACCTATATCAACAATGGCCTGCGTAAGGAAAGGGAAAATTAGCTGAAATAAGCTGCCCAAAACCAATCCGATTATGAGTTGCCCGAAAAACCGCTTGTAACGCAAAAAATAACCGAATAAGAATTTAAGGCTTTTATGGTTTATTTTATCACCAGGCTGCTTATAAAACTCCGCTGTAGGTTCTAGAAGCAATACAATGCCTTTGTCTTCGCCTTCTGATTTTGTGCTGATCCAGTGCTTTTTAAATTCTTCTTCGGTGTAACTAATAAGGCCACGTGCAGGATCGGAGATGTAAACTTTGGCTTGTTTTCGGAAAATACTTTTTTGTTTTATTTTGTAAACAACCACAAAATGTTCCTGGTTCCAATGTACGATGCAGGGAAGATATGCTTCTTTTGCCAGCTTTTCAAAGGTTATACGTCCACCAATAGTCTTAAAGCCTATTTGTTCAGCGGCTTCGCTAATTGAAAGAAGGGACACTCCATCTTTTGAAGTAAATGTTAAACTTCGCAATTTGTCAATCGAAAAGCTCTTGCCGTAGTATTTGGCAAATATTTTCAGGGCTGCGGGGCCACAGTCCATAGCATCGGGTTGGATTTCGGAAGGAAAACGCATTACTATTTATCTCTTTCCATATTTAATTGCCTTGATAATGTTTTAACATCTTTACCCTTATGAAATGTATAGGAAAATTTAACAACGAACATCCTGAAATCAAAACCAAACTGTTCATACATTTTATAGTCAAAAGTGCTTTCAAATGTTTCAGTGGTTATATCTACAGATAATGGATTTATTACAGCAATCAAAACAGAACCTTTTTCTTTTAATACACGCATGCCAAGATAAATGGCATCAATGATGAAGTTGTCGCTATCATAACCTTGCAGGTAATATCGTTTGCCTGGAATTGTCAAATCAAATCCGGCAAAAATATCTTTTGGAAGTGTAAGTTCCCCTGATAATGAAAAACTCGATGAATGGCCTGAATTCTTTTCATCTTTATTTTGAAACGACTGGTAATAAATATCTAAATAAGGATTTAATCTTAAGATGTTAAATAAGTTTAGTGACGAATTGAATTGTATCCCATAACCAAAGCTATTTGCAACATTTTCATTTGAAATATGTTTCACATTATCAATTACTTCAATATTTTTTCCAATAATATTTTTCCCGAAATTTACAAATATTGTCGAAGACAAGAAGAATTTTTCTTTTTTGAAGACATAACTAATGTCAAAATAATCATTTATTTGCGGTAAAAGAAATGGATTTCCTGAATAATAAGTTATTGAATCTGCCTGATAGGTAAAAGGCTGTAACATGATAAAAGTAGGTCTGGTTAAACGTTGCTTATAATTAGTACGGAATGTGTGGCTTTCATTAAGTTTCAACATAGCACTTAATACAGGGACAAAATAAGTATGGAAGTCTTTTATACTATCGTTAATAAGGATGTTTGTGTTTTCGATTCTCAACCCATTAATAAAACTGAATTTCCCTATATTATTTAAATAAAAATCGTAATATACTGAGTTACGGTACTCGTCATATAAAAAGTACTCCATCAATCCATCGTTGTTGTATTGGTTATTAAAACTTCTGAAATAGAAGTTGTACCCAACTTCATAATTAAATGTATTACTTAGGGTTTGTGTATAATCTACTTTGAAGTTTAACGAAGTTTTGTCATCTTCATTAATAGTTTTCCGATCAACCATTTGCAGTATCGAACCATTGGCGTTAAAATAGGTGTCTGAAATCATTCTGTTGCTATTGAAATCCATTTGATAATAGTTTACATCAAACGAAATATTAGTTTCTGGTTTGTTAAATTCCTTTTCGAAGTAAAGCGAATAATTTTGCATGATGTAATCACCCTCGGGTTTTAGATTGGTTTGGAAGTTATTTATCAATATACTATCATGATATGTTTTAGTATGTGATGTTGTTTCTCTGTTGGTATTGATTATTTTATAATCACCAGTAAAATTGAAGGTATTTTTTGAGTTGATGAAGTAATCAAAACCATATTGAAAAAAATGGCCTATTTCTATTGGATTTTCAGAAAAGGCTTCGGTTGTATTAAAATTAATAGCATTATTTGAAAACGTACTATCCCATCCATTACTTGATTGGCTGTGATTTCGGTAGTGAAATTGGTAACCTAGAAAAAACCGCAATTTACTAACGCCATATTCTATATTTGCTGATGATTCATTATGCCGAAGGCCGAAATAGTCTAAATCAACATTTATCGTTAGGCCACTATTTCTTTTTTTCAGGATTATATTTATAACCCCGGTGTATTCTGAATCAAATTTTGAAGAAGGAGCTTTAATAATTTCAATTCTGTCTATTAACTTCGGGTCGAGTGTTTTCAGGTTGATATTTCCAGATCTATCAATTCCGTCAATCAACACAAGGACATTATCTTTTCCCAATATTGTAACGCTATTGTTGAGTATATTTACTTTAAGTCCTGGGACCTTTTTCAAAAGGTCAATTGTAGTTAAGGAGCTTTTCAACATATTAGAATCAGGAACTACAACGTCTTTGCTTACTAATGATAAATAGGAGCTGCGCTCCCCCTTAATTACAAGCTCTTCAAGTTGTTCCTCAGACCGGGTCAATTCAATCTTTTCCAGGTTTAACTTTCTGTTACTGTTTGATAAGTTAACGAACTGGATATTCGGTTGAAAGCCAACAAAACTAATTTTCAGCAAATATTTCCCCATTTCTAATTGTTCAAGCCTGAATTCACCTTTTTCATCAGTTATTGTTCCCATTAGCATCGTTGAATCAACTGTATTTAATAGCTGAACAGTTGCAAATTGAATTCTTTGATTAAATTGATCTACAACAAAGCCACTGATAACTCCTTTAAAGTTTTGTTGGCCAAAAGAATAGAAACCCCAGAATATTATGAAAACTGAAAGCATATGTTTAACAATATTTACAATCCGTTCCTTCATATTCGATTATTAGAATTGCTTACTGAAATAAGACTCTATTGCTGGAGCTTTTGGACAATCTGGGTCGGGATAATCCCAGTTATCATTTCCATAAGCTTTTATCGCATTTAACCAACAGATATGTTTGAATTCATGACAAACTTCAAAATCGAAACATGAACTACAAGGACTATTACCTTTTATTTCTTTTTGCTTAATCGTATATAGATTTAATGCCTTTGTGGATTTCCAAACTTCCGAAATTGAACTATTTACTACATTTCCAATTAAAAATCTCGGATGCCAATATAACTGTTCACAAATAGTTACATCACCATCAGGTAAAATAACTAAATTTGAATAATTACCCGAACAAAGAACTTTTTGATTATTAAAATGTGCTATTGATGTATATTCATCTTTCTCAGCATCTGAATCGTAGTATATTTTAAAGGAATGATCTTTTTCGTTATTTAGAGAGTTTAAAAAGGTAATAATATTTTCATAATCATCTTTGTTAATCAGAAATTTTCTATTTTCTTCATCGCTCTTATAAAGCGAAGAATGAGCATTATCTATTCTCCAATCATTAATATTATTATGTTCTTTTAAAAACAAAAACAGACTATTCAAATTGTTTAATTCTGCATTATGATTTGTGATAATAGTATGAATGTCAATCATGATATTTTTGTCTTCAAGTAAATAAAACATTTGTTTTATGCTCGATAGATATTTCTCAGAGTTTTTTATTAATAATACATTTTTCAGGAGATCGGTTGTAACGGAGTCTAAAGAAAATTGAATCTTTTTTATTCTTAATTGACTCAATTTGTTAACAGAATCAATGTTTAGGGGAGTTTTTGTTGACAAAAGTGGTTCAAATCCATTCTTATGCAATTCTTTAAGCAAATCGAACCAATGCCTATATAAAAAGAAATCACCTCCTGTAATTTCAAAAGCTCTCGCTTCATTTTCCCTTGCTTCCTTTATCAAAGAGAAAATACGACTTAATTTTAATGGATTAGCAATTTTTTTTCTATTTGCATAGCAATAAATACAATTTGTAGTACATTCTGTATTAACCATTAAATGAATGTCTAATGGGAATAAATGCCTTTTTTTTCTCAAATCAAGTTTGTTGTAATTAAACATATCTGGATTATATGAATGCTTAATTGATATAAAGTCCTCATTTGGCTTTATGGAAATTAAACACCTCTTCGGAAAAATATAATCTAGTTCTTGTGCTTTTAAAAGAAAATTCGATTCATTGTCAATTAAATTATCTGTTAGTTCACTAATCTTTTGATAAGGAACATTAAAAAACATGGATGCTTTTTTCAGGGAATCAATATAATTCTCTCCATTGAAAAAAGAAAAAATCATTGCATGAAGTGGGTGAAGGATAGATTCCCAGCCTTCTTCCCCGTTACATGATGTACTAAACAAAGAGGATGAGTATATGATTGCCCTATCTTCAATGAACTTCAATTTATAATCTGGATTTAGTATTACATTCATGTTTATTTTTATTAGAAACAGGAAAGAGCATGCATTATAAAAATTATGCATGCTCTTTCGACAATCTACCGACTACTTTTCTTTGTAACATTGTAACAAGTCTTACAGTCGGATCTACAAGACCAGCATGGACTATCAGCACCGCCTTTAACTTTTCTCATTTCACCCGCTAATAGTGTTTCCATGTCCCTCTTAATTACTGATTTTTTCATATAATGGAAGTTTTTAATGAATGGGCTGCATTTAGAGTGGCTTCACCCTTATCACTTACTAAATTTTTGGTATCTCAGAATAGGATATGTAAAAGTACAACACAAGTACCCCGCAAGTCAAGAAAACTTTGAGTTATCTAATAAGCGGTTTATTTTCATAAATGAGCGGTATGTTTCTTCAAATGAGCGGTACTTTACTTATCGAGATTTTTCCTAAAAACGCACCATTTTCTTCTTGAAACTTTCATTTCTACCTCTGTTGTGGTTTCAACACATCTTTTTTTACCGGAAATGTAGCTTTTGAAATATTTCAGGTTGACCATAGTGTTTCGGTTAATCCTGTAAAATCCGTAACCATCTACTTTTTCTTCAATCTCTTTGAGCAACTTGGAACAAGATACTGGTGAAATACCATCTTTTATGTGGATCGTTGAAACGTAGCCCCCACTTTCAACATACACAATGTTTTCAATAAATATCTGGTGTGCTTTTCCCTTTTCTTTCAGTATTATTGTTTTGTCCTTTTGGTTACTGTAGTCCATAATTTAACAATTTTGGTTCTAAATTTACTATATTATAGTTACTACTTGTGCGTAGTCAAGAAAACAGCTCTTGCCACAAAAAATCCGTTTTAGAGATGGCTTGTGTGTTTTTGCGGGATGTGCTGTTTTTGAGCGTTGGCTTTTTTATATTTTTGTCATAATGCAGTAAAAATTTCATTGTTGTTGTATCGGTATCTTTTTTTTCGGCTTGGTTGTAACTGCTTGTCCTGTTTTCATGGTTAAAAGGCTTTTAGAGGATAAACTTATCAAAAACCAAAAACCCAACCCATACCTTGGGCGGAAAGTACTATCCAATCTCTTGGTTGTGATATGGGCAGAAATTTCGATCGTTTTGCTGTTGGCATGATCAGGTTTGGGTTATTGTCGCCGCCAATTTAGCAATTCTTCTTTTATTAGGCCAAGGAATCTCTGAAAAAAATAAAAAATTTCGTTATAATGACACACTTTTTTAAACACTCCTATAACAACAAACCTAAGCTAATCCCACTGCTCACCATCATTCAATTCCTTGCATAAGCCATTCGAGTCCGCATCATTGTTGTTCGAGTGCACATCGTTGCTGTTCTAGTCCGCATCGTTGTTGTTCGAGTACCCATCGTTGCTGTTCTAGTCCGCATCGTTGTTGTTCGAGTACACATTGTTGCTGTTCTAGTCCGCATCGTTGCCGTTCGAGTCCGCATCATTGTTGTTCGAGTGCACATCGTTGTTATTCGAGTCTTTGCATAAGTCGTTCAAGTCCTTGCATGAGCTGTTCATTTCTTCGTATAAGGGAGCCTTAAACAACTGTTAAATATTCTTAAAACAGTGTTTTCCGGCGTTTTAGTAAAGTCAAACCATAACATCCTAAAGTTCTGGTAAAGAAATGCTTTAATTCTTAAAAGGGCGTAGTCGAGCATATATTCTGATCTATGTCAATTATTTGGCATAAGTAGCAACCCCTTTTGGTTTATCTTTGATTCGAAAATGGATTAATACCTTATTCAAACTGTTCAATCACATGAGAAGAATTTTTAACACCTTGTTTTCAATGAAATTAATGGGGCTGATGGTGCTGGCTTTTGCCGTAGCCATCGGGGTAGCCACTTTTATAGAAAATGACTTCGGAACGGTAGCTTCCAAGGCAGTGGTTTATAATGCCACCTGGTTCGAAGTGCTGTTGGTTTTGTTGGCCATTAACTTAATCGCTAATATTTTCAGGTATAAGATGTACCGCAAGGAAAAACTGGTCATTTTCACCTTTCACTTGTCTTTTATTGTCATCCTGATCGGTGCGGGTATCACCCGTTTTATTGGTTTTGAAGGTATTATGAGTATTCGCGAAGGCAATACCGAAAACACTATGCTGTCAGACAACACCTATGTGATGGCCGAGATCAAGGCGGGTGGTGAAACGGAGTACACAGATGAGGCTGTGCTTATGTCGGCTCTCTCTGAAAAAAGTTATAGCGACAAAGCAAGCATTGATGGTAAAACGTTTAAGTTTAAATCGTTACGTTATGTGCCTAATGCGCAGGAGATGTTGGTGAAAGGGCAGCCCGGCGAAGGAGCTCCCTATGCCATTATGGTGGTTTCGACTGAGAACTCAGGCCGAAATAACCTGATTATTAAGCAAGGCGATCAACGCAGGTTTTTAGGACATAACTTCCTTTTTAATCAGGATGAGCAGGATGATGCCATACAACTGCGATTCGATCAGGGACAGCTTCAGATCAAAACACCGCAGACCCTTGCAGCCATGGCTATGTCGGGAGGTGACACCGATACGCTTTTGGCCGGGAGTTGGCACAACTTTGAAATGCGAAAGCTATACAGCATGGCTGATCTGCGTATCGTGCTGACTGATGTTTACGAAAACGGGAAAGTGGATTACACCAGCTATCGGGGCAGAGACATGTACTTTATGGATGCCATGATCGTGGAGGCGACTTCAGGTGGCGAAACCAAAGAGATTGCCTTGCGTGGCGGCAAAGGCTATGTAGGTGAAAGTGTAAAATTTCAACTTAACGGAGCCGAAATCAATATGATGTATGGAGCCAAGGTATTAGATCTGCCTTTTTCGCTGAAACTGATCGATTTTCAACTGGAGCGTTATCCGGGATCCAACAGCCCGGCCTCTTATGCCAGCGAAGTGGTGCTGATCGATCCGGATAAGAATATTGAACGACCTTATCGGATTTTTATGAATAATGTGTTGAACTACGGCGGATATCGCTTTTTTCAGTCTTCTTACGACAAAGATGAACTGGGCACGGTGTTGTCAGTAAACCATGATGCTGCCGGAACCTGGGTGACCTACCTGGGTTATTTCCTGATGTCGCTGGGCATGATGTTGGCGATTTTTGTTCCAAATACCCGTTTCGCTTTGTTGGGGCGTTTACTCAAATCAGGAACTAAAAAAGCCGGATTCCTGCTTGTTCCGCTGCTAATTGGCGGTACAACGGTCTTTGCACAGGAAGAACACAATCATAACCATTCCACCCAAATTACTGTAATTCCTAAGCAGTATGCAGCTGAGTTTGGAGCTTTACTCGTGCAGGACCATGATGGCCGGCTGAAACCGATGAATACACTTTCGAGTGAGATGTTGCGCAAAGTGGCCCGAAAAAATACCTTCAATGGCCTAACAGCTGATCAGGTGATGATTGGGATGCAGCTTGAGCCCGAAAAATGGCAGCTGCAAAAGATGATCAAAGTTTCGCATCCTGAGCTGAAACGTTTCCTGAATATCAGAGACGGCTCACATGCTGCCTTTGCCGATTTTCTTGATCTGAAGAATGGAGGCGGTTACAAATTGCGCGATATGGTGTCGCAGGCCTATGCCAAAAAACCCGCCGAGCGAAGCAAGTTTGACAATGATGTGATCAAGGTGGACGAAAGAGTTAACATTTCCTATCTCGTTTACACGGGTGATCTCATGAAGGTATTGCCTGATCCGCGCGACTCGCACAATCCCTGGTTTAAACCTGCACAAAAAGTTGAGGGATTGATGCCTGACGACTCTGCATTTATTTATGATGTGATACCGTATTACTTTATGTCGTTAGGTGCCGGGAACTACGCTCAGGCTTCGGAAATCGTAAAGGGAATACATAATTTTCAGCAGAAATATGCGGCTGACATCGTTCCTTCGCAGACACAGGTTAAAGCGGAAATTCTTTACAATAAATCAGGTGTTTTTAACCGCCTGGGTAATTATTTCGCGCTGGTTGGAGTGATCCTGCTTGTTTTGGTCTTTGTTCAAATATTCAAGGAACGGAAATGGATAAATAAGTCAGTAACTTTCTTTTATGCGGTGGTAGTATTTTTCTTTATCTTTCAGACGCTTGGC
>Ga0334883_1002060_pt1 | contig 26522 bp, 19 predicted proteins | sample GraSluR1_MG_6_FD_207230 | JGI IMG/M metagenome (GOLD analysis project Ga0334883, IMG submission 207230) | Sludge microbial communities from methane-producing bioreactor in Wageningen University, Netherlands - Granular Sludge_09_05-R1 | ecosystem: Engineered > Bioreactor > Anaerobic >...
CGGACCAAATGGAGAAAAAATTGGTGGCGACTATGATTCGGTTTATGATCTTAAAGACATTAATAATCAAGTTTATTTTCAAGCCAAAGAAGCTGAAAGGGAATTTGTAATCGGACCAAATGGAGAAAAAATTGGTGGCGACTATGATTCGGTTTATGATCTTAAAGACATTAATAATCAAGTCTATTTTCAATCTCAAGAAGCTGAAAGGGAATTTGTAATCGGACCAAATGGAGAAAAAATTGGTGGCAAATTTAATAGAATAATGGAACTCATTAGTAAAGAAAACGACCCCTATTTGTATATTTATGGAGCAAAGGATGGAAAAATTATTGAAAAAAAAATATTAATTGATTCCAAAAACGAAGAAAGTGGGGGTTTGAGCGACTTTGAAAAAGAGCAGTTAGATTTATTAAATTTAATCCATAGTCCAAGTATTGAGGGAGTGAATAATTATTTAAATAAAAATGTCAAAAATAATAATAGGTTGGATTTTTTAAGTTCAGGTCAACTACAAAGTTTAAACAGTGTTTTAAATAGTGACAAAAAATTAAAGATAGATACTTTTTCAGCCAAGGTTGATCGTTTTCCTTCGAAGGTAGCTACTAGGTTATTGTTTCAATTATTCCCAGAAATATTAATTAAAAAAGAAAGGGAAAAGAAAGAAAAAAATAATTTTTGGGCCAAAAGGGGATTTTTGGGTGGTGGTTTTGGGGGGAAGGCAGAGGGGAAAAATCAGGAAAAAGGTCAGGCGGGAGGTTTTATTGATCGTAGCTCTTCTAGGCAGGAAGCTAATACTTACGAAGGAGGGGGCTTTAGTGAAAAGGGCAGAATTCCAGAAAAAATATTAAGCTCCAGAGAGAAAATTGAATATATGATGGTTAATAATATTTTTGGTAAATATGATAATAATTGGAAGAAGATTGATTTTCGATTAAGCAATGAAATTTCTTTGCCCAGCAAGGAGATTAGTGTAACCTTGCATAGCGTTGGAAATACAGCTAATATTTCTCTTCCTAAGCCACTAGAGTCCAGAATAATACCTGAAAGGGTGAAGGGGATAAAAGAGAGCGGTGAGGAAATTTCTTTAAATGTTTCAGTAAATTCTTTAGGAGAGGCGGTGGTGATTGATAGTTATAATGTCAAAGAAATAGTTTACTCTTTTAAAATTAGTGAATTTTTTGAACCTCTGGAAGATTTAAAGAAAGAATCATATAATAAATTTATTTCTAGTTTGGAATATAAGGAAGATTTGACAGAAGACATATCTGATTTGTCCGAATATTTAAATATTTTTATTAAATCCATAGAAAACAAATCGCCCAAGGAAAAAGTGTTGGCTATCGAAAATTATGTTAAAAACAACGGTTATTATGATAAGGATAACCAAGAAATATCTGATTTAAAAAAAGGCAAAAGTATTGATGAAATTATTTATGTAATGGAGCTTCGAGCCCAGGAATTACAAGAGAATGATAAAAATAAAAATCAAAAAAAATATGCTGGGGTCTGTGCTGATTTTGCTATTTTAACGACCGCCTTACTTCGAAAAGCTGGCATAGCTAGCGGTTATTTAAAAGGATATAATTTTGATGATGATAAGACAGCTACTGAGAACGGGTCTCACGGATGTTCCTTTGTATTATGGCCCAATAAAAATGGGCAGTCTAGGATAATAAAAGTAGACGGGACTCCTATGGGTTCTGGGGCCAGTATTGGTTTTAGCTTAGAGGCTAAAGAAAATCAATCAAAGCAAGAAAAAAAACAGGCTCAAGAAAAAGCCTTGGAAGAGGTTGAGAAAATAAAAGAAGTTTTGTCATCACGAGATGAGGCTGAAATATCTAAATTAAGCAACGGACAATTAGAAACTGTTTTAAATAATACTTTAAAATACGCTGTGAATCATAATAATCTAAAAGTTATTGAAACGGTGTTACAATCTTATTGGTATTCTCCGATAAAAAAAAGTGATGATAATACTGAAATAACTAAATTTTTAAAAGACGAAATAGAAAGTTTAAAATTAAAAGAAGATAAAAATGGAGATTTTTTTATTGGAGAAGCTGGATCTCAATTATTCTCTTTATCAGAAGATTTTGTCAAAAGATTCTCTGAAAGAAAAACGGATACTGAGTCACTAAAGAGGGGGCTTGGTATTTTGGAGAAGGTATATGATCTTAGCAAGGATATTTTAAATGATGTGGAGAGTAAATCGTTATTGCTTACTATTCAGTATTTAAAAGCTAAAAATATTCAAGGAGTTTCTTAGTTTAGTTTAAATTAAAAATAAAAATAGGCCTAAAAGCCTATTTTTATATATTTGTGACCCCTACGGGAGTCGAACCCGTCTTTTCAGGATGAGAACCTGATGTCCTAGCCGATAGACGAAGGGGCCTATATTTAATTATCAATTATTTTAGTACTTTCCCTATTACCCAATTATTACCCTGTAAAAAATCTTGAGCCGACATTGGTTTTTTACCTTCTAACTGTAGTCTCTCAATAATAATTGCCTTATCTTGGCATCCTATGGCTAAATTATTATCTTGCAAAAATATTTTACCAGCTTCAGCCTGAGGTGCATTAATAAAGTTATTGCTAACCTGTAGTATTTTAAATAAAATTTTATCTTTTGGCAAGCTATCTTTTTCTATAAAAGCATAAGTCCCAGGCCAGGGGTAATAGGCTCTAACTCTTCTTTCTATTACTTCAGCACTTTCATTTTTAAAATCTAAATGCCCATCTTCTTTCTCAATCATTTCTACATAAGAGGCCAAGGATTCATCCTGCTCTTGCGGTTTGATATTTCCCTCTAAATACTCTATCAAAGTTGGTACTAAATTTTCCTCACTTAACTTAATAATTTTTTCCATTAAGCTAGTGCTGGTCTCGTCATCGCTTAATTTTATTTCCAATTTTTTAATGATAGGCCCAGTATCCATACCCTCGTCCATCTTCATAATAGTTATTCCGCTAAGTTCGTCGCCGTTTAAAATTGGAGCGGGGACACAAGATGCTCCACGATATTTTGGTAGCAGGGAAGCGTGAACATTAACACAGCCATATTTAGGGATGTTTAAAGTTTCAGAAGATAATATTTTTCCATAGGCAATGACTACAATTAATTCAGGATTAATTTCTTTGATTTGTTCTTTAATGTCTTTCAATTTTTCCGGTTGCAGGACGGGAATATTTTTTTTATTATCTTGATTATATTTTTCGGTTAAAACCTTTACAGCCGATTTATGAACCTGCATATTTCTACCAGCAGGAGTATCTTTTTTTGTAATCACAGCACAAATATCAAAAAAATCGCTATCTAATAGCGTTTTTAATCCGACGGCCGATAACTCCGGCGTACCCATAAAGATTGTTCTAAATTTGTTCTTCATTTTTCTCGGCGCGGTCGATGAACAAGATGCCATCTAAATGATCAATCTCGTGTTGAATGACGCGAGCTATTAATTTATCAGCTTCAATTTTTTTCCTTTGACCTTTTTCATCGAAATATATACAGTTTAATTTTTTATGACGGGCAACTGGTAGATAATAAATTTCGTCATCTTCGTCAACTACCGACAGACATCCCTCCTGGTCAATTTCCTTAGCCCAAGATTTTTTAGTAATTTGAGGATTTATCATTATCACTGGTTTATTATTCCTGTTAATGATTATCAAACGAATATTTTGCCCGACCTGAGGAGCAGCTAAACCAGCCCCATCTTTTTTAAGCATGGTTTCGCTCATCTCTTTGATAAATTTTTTAAATTCCAAGCTAGAGATTTGATTTAAATCAATCTCCTTGGATTTTTGTCTTAATATTTTATTGGGGTGTTTTATTATTTCTAACATATTATTTATTCTTTTTTCTGGGTTAAAACTTTAAAAAAGTATTGCCATTTCTGACCAGTTTGGCATAGTTCCTGTGTATCTGTCAAGGCTTGAATAATTCTAACTTGAGCTCCAGCTTCAAAGGCTTCTTTGCAAACTTTAAAAACTGAACCTCTCTTAAAATCAGGCACATTTAACTCATTGATAACCCGCAAAGCTAAATCCTGCCACTCATAGGCTGGTGGCTTTTTAGCTGGCGTCTTATTTTTGAATATGTCCTTGATGTTATCCATACATTTTCATGCTCAAATATCCGACTCCTAGCTCTTTCTGATAGGAGAGAGTTTCAGCTTTATATGGTAGGTGGTCAATTATGCCTAAAAGTAGGGAAATAGGCCTTAGACCACACTCCTTGGCCTCTAGGGCTAGCTTGGGGTCGGTCTTAAGTATTTCTTCAGTGCCCACTGGCCCTTTTTTCAGGTTCTTGATAGTTTCCTCATCAAAAAGAACGGCCTTTTGATAAAAACCTCCTGGAGCATTGTGACTTAGGCAATGAGATAATTCAGCCGAGGCGATAATAGCAATTTTTTCGCCGGCCTCTTCTAATCTCTGAGCAATTTTTTTACCAAAGTTAAAATGATAATTCAAATCTTTTTCAGTGGAAGTGTTTATAATAATAATTTTTCCACGAAACTCTTTGATAATTTGATTATTTTTAGTTAGTAATAAATACAGGGGAATATTAGTTCCATGGTCCGGCTTATTTTCAGCTTTTAAAATTGGATAAAAATCAGGTTCGACTTCTTCTTTTAAATTATATGATAAGGTTAAGTTGCCATATAGTCTAGTCTTGCTGAGATAATCACCAAACTCATCAAAGCTAATTTTGAATTGAAAGTGGTTGTTAAGACTAATATCTCTTAGCCCTGGGCGATGCGGTGATATTATAATTATAGTATCGATTTCTTTATTAATTATTTCTTCTTGAATTTTAGCAAAAGAATCGGCTGTCTTTTTTAAGATAGCCGAATTTTTTTTACCAATATTTGGTATTAATATTGGTGAGTGAGGTAGTATTGCGCTTAATTTTATCATATTTATTGAATAAGCTCTCCGCTTTGGTAAAGGTTTAAAACTTTATCTGATACTGTGATAATGTTTGACCACTTATATCCAAGCTCCTCAAAAATTTCTCCAGTAGCGAAGGCTCTTTTTTGGTTATCCTGAATTAGATAAACGGCTGGTGATCCTTGGCTTTTTATTAATTCTCCATTATCAAAGCGAATAGGGGAGACAGTTTGGTAGGTAGCCAATTCACTTTCTTCAACTGGGATAATAGTTTTTCCTTTATACTTGGTGTTTAAAAATATTTTATCTATGACAGGGGCCTTGGTTTCTTCTATTACAAAGTATACTCCGCCAGTTTTCTTGTTTTGTAGTAAGGCGCCAGTCGGATAAGCTGAAGCTACGGTTATTTCTTTTGCGTCTTGGTAAGAGTTAATATCTTGCCAGGCGGCATTTTGTATTTCTTCAATATTGAAGCCTAGCTGTTTAAAGGTGGCAGTACTAGAGAACAGTCTTTTTTTATCATCAACTAATAAATATAGTTTTCCTTCAGGCGACATGATAATGGCGTAGTTGTGGAATTTTATAGGGGCTCCTTCGCTATAGGCATATAAATCAGATTCTTGTACTGGAATGGCCTTGGCCGGGTCAAAGCGAGAAGATAAAACACTAATACTAGAAAACTTTCTTTTTTCTCCACTTTGAATTAGCCAATAATCATCCCCAGCTTTTAAGATGGTTCCGTTGGGGTAACCTTGGGCAGGGAAGTATCTATTCCAAATAGCCCAAAAATTATAATTACCGTTATAGACGTGAGGAGTATAATTGTATAAGGCGGCGGTAGCCTGATTTTCTATTGTTACATTCATAGTGGCATTATTGATGGTCCCATATTGGTTGCGAAAGGTGTAGGTTTGTCCGGCCTTAAAGCTATAGCTTTGAGGACTTAACATATACCACCTAAATTGTAGAGCGGCGCTGTTTATTTGTTTACCAAAACCTTTGAAGTATGGGTTACAAGCTGAGGCATCAGGACAACCATAACCAGTAGCCCAGTCCAATTGACTCTCTCGAGGAGAATGAGATTCTATTAGGCTTTGTTCTTTTTGTAATAATACAATTAAGAATTGAGGGTTAACTGTTCCGATGGTTTTACATTTTAATTTTCTTTCTTCTTCTGTTGGTTTATCACTTAGATTGGCATCGCTACAGTCGTAATTATTTACAGCCGCATCATAAATAATTTGAGCAGCGCTTCTTTCTTGGCCGTAGGCGTTGAGAGTTTTGTATGTAGCTAAATAACTATTTTTACTTTCTAAAAATCTTTGAATTTGGTCCAAACTCATGCTTTTAAAGTTGAGTAAGTCATAGTCGCTTATTAGCATGCTAGGATTAAACTCGTTTTGAGCCTTTGTTCCAAGGGGAATAAGGAATAATACAAAAATAGCCAAGAATATCAATTTTTTCATGTTTTTCATTTAGTTTAATTATTAATTTTTATAAGTTCATTATAGTATAATTAGCGATTTTTTGGAAGGGGTGGTTTTTACTCCAAATGAGCCTCTTCTAGATTTTTTTCAATCTTTTTTAAAAGTAGTGGATAATTTTTTAGATCAGGATTAAATTCAGTTAATTTCTTAATTTCCTGATCAACCTGATAAATTATATCGCTATCAAAAATAGAGGCAAAGCGAAAATTCATTACCCCAGATTGAGCTGTGCCATAAAAATTACCACTACCACGATTTTTTAAATCAATTTTAGCTAACTCTAATCCGTCCTGATGTTTCTGCAGGGCCTCTAGGCGGCTAATAGTGGGGTTGTAATTTGTTTTATCGGGAAGGAGGGGATTGTCAGAATTATTTTCACTAAGACTTAAAAAGCAATAGCTAGCCAAATCACTGCGACCCACTCGTCCCCGGAATTGATGAAGCTGAGCTAAGCCAAATCTTTCGGCTCCTTCAATTAACATGACGGTGGCATTAGGGACATCAACTCCAACTTCAATGACGGAAGTAGAAATCAATATTTTTATTTCTTGATTTAAAAATTTTTGCATGATTTCTTCTTTTTCGCTAGATTTCATTTTTCCATGTAGCATGGCAATTTCAATTTCCGGGAATATATCTTTTTTTAGTTTGAGGTATTCATCCTTAACCGATTTAGTCCCTAATTTATCTGAAGGGTCAATTAAGGGGCAGACAATAAAGGCTTGTCGTCCAGAAGAAATTTCTTGAGCTATGAATTGGTACATTTCGTTTTTCTTTTCTGGAGTAATTATTTTAGTAATAATTTCTTGGCGATTTTTTGGTTTTTCTGAAATTATGGAAAAGTTTAACCCATAGAACGAGGTTAGTGCCAGAGAGCGAGGGATGGGAGTGGCAGTCATAGAAAGGAAGTGAGGTGTAGTTTTATTTTCATTAATATTTTTATTAATAATCTCCTGTCTTTGTTGAACGCCAAAGCGATGTTGTTCGTCTATTATTATGAGTACCAATATCTTGAAGTTTATTTTCTCCTGAATCAAAGAATGAGTACCGATAATAATTTGTGCCTCTTTAGCTATTTCTTGGGCCCGGTCTTTTTTATTACTAGTTAATGGAAAGTTGGCTAATTGGTTTTTGGAGCTGATAAAACCAATTTTTAAATCAAGCTTAGCGAAAAGTTTAAGGGCGTTGTCATAATGTTGCTTAGCTAAAATTTCGGTCGGCGCCATTAATGCACCTTGCTTTTTATTCTTAACGCAATTGAGTAGAGTTATGAAGGCGACAATAGTTTTTCCACTACCAACATCACCTTGAAGAAGGCGAGACATGGGTGTTCTTTTTTCACAATCTTGCAGTATTTGCCAGGCCGTTTTTTTTTGGTCATTAGTTAATTTAAAGGGTAGGGAGGCAATAAATCTTTTAATAGCATCTAACTTGGTTGGCAGGGGCATGGCTATTTTTTGTTCTATTTTTTGTTTTAATAGGTATGATTTTAATTGGAAGGAAAATAATTCGGAAAACTTAAAGCGGCTGATGGTCTGTTCAATATCTTTTTCGTTTTCTGGAAAATGTATTTTCCTAATGGCAGTGTTAATGTCTAAAAGTTTTTGACGTTTCAAAGTTTTGGCCGGAAGAAATTCGGGAACTTCTTTTATTTTTTCTAGGGCTTGATCAATGAGAAAACGTAATTGTTTTTGGGTGATGTTAGAAGTTAAACTATACACGGGAACAATATTTTTAGTGTGAATTTTTTCTTTGTTTAAATTAATTTTTTCATAGACCGGTGAGATCATAATGGGGCGACCATAATTATTGACAATTTTTCCGGCCAAGGAGATCTCGTCGCCAACTTTTAGGGTCTTGCCAATAAAGGGTTGATTAAACCAAATTATTGGCAATGCGCCACTGTCATCGGAAATTAGTGCTTCGGTGATAAACATTTTTTTGCGAAAACTTTTTTTATTATCTAATAAATCAATTCTTCCTTGGATAACACAGGGCTCATTCATTTTTATATTATCCAAAGTTTGGCAAGTTTCATATTTCTCGTAGCGGTAGGGGAAATAAAAAACGAGGTCTAGAATAGTTTCTAAACCTAATTTTCTCAGAGTCTTTTCAGTCTTTTCCCCGACTGTTTTTAGTTGTGATAATGTAGACATATTTATCGGTGTCCCCGCTAGGAATCGAACCTAGATTACAAGATCCGCAATCTTGCGTTCTATCCGTTGAACTACAGGGACCTATTGGATTATTGTAGAAAATAAAAAGGTCTCTGTCAATTAGAGGCGGAATATTCTAGCTAGGCCTTCGGATAGTGGTTCGTGTTCTTTTTCTAGGTCCTCATCTAGGTATTGGAGCAAGTAATTGCGAACATCAACCGGATCTTGTTTTTCTAAGTTGATAACCAGGCGATGTTTTAGAGGATTTTTAAATTCAAAAAATAATTTTTTAATGTCTTCTTTGGGGCGATAAATTATATAGAAGTTTCGCATGTCTTCAAAGTCGTAGGGTTTTTGGTTGATCTTTACTCCGTCATAGGAGATGGTAAAGGGGACTCTCTTGGGTGGTTCGTTATCGTAAAAAACAATTAGACCACTAGAAATGATAATGATGAGGGCAAAGAAATAATTTTTTGTTAGCAAGGCATAGACTATTAGCGCTAAGGCAATGATAGCAGTAACAATATACCATTTTTTACTGCGAGGATGTTTAGTATATTCGTCTATTTCCCAGCTGATTTCCTCTAGCCCAGAATTATTGGAAGTGTTATCGTAGGTGTCCATATTTTTATTGACATTATTTATTATATTTTATAAGATGATTATATTGTAGCATATTTTTTAATAAAAAACAAAGGATTGGAGAGGTGCCAGAGTGGTTGAATGGGGCACCCTGCTAAGGTGTTGTGCTCGAAAGAGTACCGAGGGTTCGAATCCCTCCCTCTCCGCGAATGAAAAAAGACGCCCTTTGGCGTCTTTTTGAGTGAGTGGAGAGGATCGAGCCAACTGCTTGGCTCGCGTGGGGGATTCGAAAGCCGGAGCGATGTGTGAGCGAAGTCACGTGCGAACGAAGTGAGCTATACGTGACGTAGCGAGCACCGCGAGGCCAGGCCAGAGCGCTTAGTGAGCCCCGTATAGCTACTTCGTAGCACGGGGCTGATAGTTTGTTGCCAGCGAAGTCGCGTGATGGCATAGCCATTTTACGCGACGACGCGTGGCCGAATCCCTCCCTCTCCGCCAAGAATGTTTAGTATCAGAAGGCCCGTTGTCTTGATTTCATTAAGGTTTCTGAGGTGTTAAAATCGTCAAAAGTTCGAACTTTTAAGAAATTCGAGTTTTTTTGTTATATTTTATTAATTAATGACTTTTATTTCTATCATAATGATAGAAATAGTTGACATAAGTTTTTTTATTTGCTATTATATAAACATAATTAATAATTAATAAAAAAATTATGTTTGCTAAAAAAGAGTGGTTTCAAAGAAGGAAATATGGAGGTTGGGGAATCACCCCCAAAACTAAAGAGGGTTGGTTATACTTATTGTTCATGATTATTCCTTTTGTTATTTTTCATTTTTTACCTTTTTGGACAGACCGGGTTAGAATTTATGTGACAGCGATCTGGCTGTTATTATTATTGATAGATGTTGTTCCAATTATGATGACTATTGAAAGAGATGAGCTGGAATTTAAAATTGAGGCAGTATCTGAGAGGAATTCTGCTTGGTTTATGTCTATTATTTTAGCCTTTGGCTTGTTGTACGAAGCTATAAGTTATGCCTTAAAGGGTGAAATATATTTTAACCCAATTATTGTAATAGCTCTTTTGGGCGGGGCGCTAGTCAAAAGTATTTCTAATTATATTTTAGAGAAAAAAGGTATTAAAAATTAATTATAAAAAAATATGAACATGAAACAAAAATATTTAATTAACAATATTACAGCTTTAATTTTAATAATACTTGGTTTTGTTTATTATTTAAGTTCATTAGCTAATACCTTTTTATTATTATTTTTTGTTTCTTTCGGCTTTTTAATTTTAATATTTAACACTTTGAAATTAAATAATTTTTCAGCTGGAGTTGAGCAAGACGAAAGAACTAGAAAAATTAGCCAACTAGCACTATCATATTCTTGGCTGACAAGTTTTATTGCTATAAACTTATTGTTTTTCTTAAATTATTTTAAAGTAATAGTGTTAGATTTTAATAATACTTTTTCTATTATAATAATTACAATGATAGCTAGCGTTACTATTTTTAGATTAATATTGAAAAATAAAAAAATTTAATATGGAAACTAGAATTAAGGAGCTTAGGGCTAGATATAATATGACGCAGGAAGAATTGGCTGAGAAGGTTGGAGTAACCAGAATGACTATCGGTTTTTTAGAAAAAGGGAAGTACAATCCATCTCTTTCCTTGGCTTATAAAATTAGCAAAGTTTTTAAAGAAAAAATAGAAGATATTTTTATTTTGTAATTTATTTTTTATGATTATTGTAAACTTATTAAGTGCCTTATTTCTTTTTTTGTTAGGATTGATGATGAGGAAATTTAAATTAACTTGTCTTGTTGCTGGCTATAATACATCGCCTAAAAAAGAAAGAGATAAATATGATAAAAATAAATTGACGGCGATAATTGGTAACATACTCATGTTTTCAGCCCTCCTTCTCTGTCTGCCCTTGTTTTTGACCCTTGTTTACCCTGATTACCTAAAGATTGTCTTTCGGGTATCCTGGGTTTTATTTATCATTTTTATTATGTTTTTTGTTGTTTATATTAATGTAAACAGTAAAATTTTAAAGAAGTAGTTTGCGAAAAATATAAGTAAATAGTTAGTATATGAAATTAATTTCTCTTAATACCTGGTGTGGTATAAAATACGAATTATTAAAAAATTTTCTAGAACATCAAGTCAAGGATGTCGATATTTTTTGTTTTCAAGAAGTAAGAAATGGAGACTATCTGGAGCCAGAAGAAGGTTCCAATGAGAGAGCCACTCTTTTTGATGATATTAAAAATATTTTATCTGATTTCACTGGTTATTTTACCGAAATGGCTACCGGAGTGGGAATGGCCGTTTTTGTTAGAAACACTATTGGAGTTAAAGAGATCAAGTCTACGCAAATTTTAAGCACCCAGGATCAAAAAAACTTAGTTCTGCCTAATGGTTATATTTATTATCCTCGCCTAGCTCAATCTATTTATTTAAAAGAAAGAGATTTAGTTATACATAATTTTCATGGGATTCCTGGGACCGATAAGAAGGACACACCGGAAAGAGACTTGCAAACTAAGCGACTATTAGAAATAATGAGTGGTAGCAGTTCTCAGATTATAGTCGGAGATTTTAATCTTGATATAGACACCGAAGCTGTATCACAGCTAAGCAATGGAAGGCAAAATTTAATTAAAGATTTTGGAATAAAAACTACTCGTAATTCTAATTATAGCAAAGTTGAAACTTTGCCCTTCGCTGATTATGCTTTTTTGTCGAAAGATATAGAGGTGAATGATTTTAAGGTTCTTCCTGACGAAGTTTCGGACCACTTAGCTCTATTCTTAGATTTTAAGTAGCTTATTTCATTGTATTTTAATTTAAACCTTGGCTTTCTTCCGTGTCAAAGCATCAAGACTACTATTTTGCGTTATTTGCTATTTTGGATATTTCGTGGTAGATTATAGCTATAATAAATTAAATAAAATCAACATGATTAATGAAGGCAATTTTTTTAACCAACAAAAAGAGGGAACTGAAATGGAAACAAAAAGAACCAAAGAAGAGGCCCAACAGGAATTAATTGAGAAATTTGGATTAAGAAAAACATCCGATTTTCAATTGGCCTTGCAACAGGGCAAAATTGAGTTAGCCGAAGAATGGCTGAGTTATATTGTTGAGAATAAGGAAAATTTCCCGCAGTATGAGGCTACTTGGGACTCTTGGTTAAGTGATCGCCAAAAAGAAATCGATCTTTATAAGGATTTAAAGAGCGATGGAAGTTTGGAAAAAATGGATCATCGAACCAAGGAAGAAGCTCAAGCCGAATTGCGAGAGAAATTTGGCTTTGCTGACACTAAGGGTTTCAGAAGCGCTTTAAAAAGCGATGTTTCTAAAGCCGAAGAATGGCTTAATTATATCGTGGAAAATAAATTAAGCTTTCCGCAATACTTGGCTACCTGGGATAATTGGCTTAGCGATCGTCAGCAGGAGCTAGCTGAGGCTAAGATTTAGTTTTAGTAATAGCATATTTATATTTTATCGGCCTGCTCTGTGCGGGCCTTTTTTATTTACCAAACTCCTACTCTGATTGATTTTTTTGAAAAAGCGTGGTAAATTTAAGGTAGTTATTTAGTAGTATAATTTAATTATTATTAATAATAATATTGTATTTTTTAAATATTAATAAGGATATATGACTAAATACATTTTAAATTCTGGAGGCTTAAAAAGATATTCAGACAAGGCTGATAAATTTCATAAAGAAATTGTAAAGGATCTAGGATCATCTCCTCGGATATTGTTTTGTTTTTTTGCTGTTCCCAGGGAAGTATGGGAGGAAAAATTTTCTCAATATTCACAAAGGTTTTTACAATCAATGGATGACGGGATTGCCCCTAAAATTAATTTAGCTTTTCCGAACAAATTTGTTGAACAGGTAAAAAATTCTGATGCTATTATTATTCACGGCGGTGATGATAAGCTTCTCTTGTATCATCTTAAAAAATATAATTTGCCTTCAATTTGGCAGGGAAAGGTTGTAGCCGGAAGCTCGGCTGGTTCTGATACTCTGGTTAAATATTTCTGGACCTGTGATTGGCGCTGTGTTATGGAGGGTTTAGGAATATTGCCAATAAAATTTATACCACATTACAAGTCGGATTATAACAGTGATAGTCTCGATGGCCCGATAGATTGGGATAAGGCTTATCGGGAGTTAGAGGACTACGGAGACAAATCTCTACCAATTTATGCTTTGGAGGAAGGGGATTTTATCGTGGAGAATCGTTAAAATTGAAAGAATAATTATTTATATTAAATCTATGGCTCATAATAACATCGAAATTGAGATACAGGTTAATATTGAAAATCCGTGGCGGGGACTTAATTGAACGAAGAGGGAAGCATGGCGAATTCTTTGGTTGTTCTAATTATCCTAGATGTAAATTTACTAAAAATAAATAATAAATTAAAACAAAAACCCTATGCTAAAACTCCTCAAAAAAATCTTCCTCCACCCCATCTCCCCGCACAAAATAAACTACGCCCGGCTCAACCCCCGCAACTGGAAAAAGGCCTCTCTAAAAAAATCCTTCCGCCGATTCTTCCGCTTCCTATTTTTCTCCCTCACCACCATCGCCGTGATCTTCGTCATCGATGATTACCTGTATTGGAATTACGATTATTCTTTGTTCTACGGCAATATATCCTACGGCGAAGAAGATTACTATGAATCTGACTCCGAATGCAACGTTCTCGGCCTAGAGCTATTTGGAGACCTTGTCGCCTATTACGACAATTCTGACGCCGTCCAAGCCTCCTCCGAAGAAATTGTAGCCGCTATTGCAGAGGCCGAAAATGACCCCACCATAGACGCCATAATGCTGGAAATTAACTCCTATGGCGGAAGCCCAGTCGCCGGTGAAGAAGTCGCCAATGCCCTAAAACGAGCCCAGAAACCTACCGTAGCCCTCATTCGAGAAGCCGGAGTCTCAGCCGCCTATATCTCCGCTGTCGGCGCTGATAAAATATTTGCTTCCAAGAACTCCGATATCTTTGGTATGGGCGTTACCATGTCATATTTGGACTACAGCGAAGCCAACAAAAGAGACGGTCTAAAATATATTGAATTAAATTCGGCCCAATTCAAAAATACCGGCGATCCCGACAAGGCCCTCTCAGCTCAGGAAAAAGCCTTATTGATGAGAGATATAAATATTATGCACCAAAATTTTGTCGAGTTAATCGCTGAAAATCGCCATCTAGACATTGATAAAGTCGCCAAACTGTCCGATGGTTCCTCTATGCTCGGTCAGATGGCTCTAGAAAATGGCCTAATCGATGAAATTGGCGATATTTACTCGGTTCAACAATACCTAGAAAGCATCATTGGCTATAAAGCAGATATTTGCTGGTAATTTCGCTCCATCTCTTGCCATCTATTAATTTTATGTTAAAATATAGGCATGAAAGGCAAAAAACAAAAAATCAATGATTTCGAAGCCCCTGATGTTAAAAAACCCAAGGAAGGTCTTTTAGAAAAACCTAAAATAGAAAACAAAAAACCTGATTTCTCTTATGAATATCTGAGGTTTGTTAATTCCATTAACAACGACAGGGACCTGTTGATAGATTTTTTTAATAAAGATCACCAGGAGGATGAGGCGAAATCAAAAGAGAATAACTTAAATTCAATATCAGAGGATGTCTTTAAACCAGAAAATGGTTCTGGTGTTGATATACTAAGCTTTGACGAAAAAAGCTTAGCTAAAGAGGGTCAAATGACCCTTGATTTATTGCGTAAATATGAATATTCTCATCTAAACATTAGTTATAGTAATGAAAATAGAGATGATATAAATATTGAAGAGGCTTTAGATTTATTACAAAGATTAGAAGAAATTAAGGTCAAAAATCAGGAGTTTATAGATTTGGCCAATAATAAAATTGATCAAATAGATGTTGAGATCGAGGAATTAACCATTGAAAGAAATAAGCTAAATGAGTCACTAAGAAAAATAAGGAACGAATTTGTGCTAAAGAGAATGTTTAAAAAGAATGAAATCGAAGAATTAAGTAAAAAAGTTTTAGCTCTAAATAATAAAATAATTGAACAAGAATATTCTAAGCGTAAAATTAGCTCAAGGATATCAGATTTCAAATACATTGCCGATAAGGTGTTTTATCACAAAGATTATCATGTAAAAGACTATTTAATTAAGGGGTATTTTATTAATATTAGAGAGGAGATCAAAAATCTTGAGGGCCTATTTTTGAGTGAAGAAATGATTGAAAGAATGGACGACGATTATATTGATAAAAATTTTAGACCCTATTTGTTTGATTATGATGGTAATGATGAATATTTATCAGGCATGGATGAAATAAGTCAGGAGGATAAAGAGTCGTGTTTAAAGATGTATAAGGAGTACCTTTCATTCTCAAGAGGTCATCATATGGAAACATATAATTTAAGTCCTGAAGAAAAAAAGGAACACAAAAGGAGACTGGAAATATTTAATAAAGTGAGTCAAAAGATGGAGAAGGTTTATTTTTCACCTTCTATAGACTTAAGAAAGTTTGGTTTATATCAATCTCAGTCCAATGATTCTTTTAATAACGAATACAAGGCTTTATTGGGAACTCTATTCTCAGGTTTTTATAATTTGGAAAAAGAAAGTCGTTTTTTAGAGCTACAAGACAAAATAAAGGGAGAGGACGAGGATTTATTAAGTCCGGATGATTTATCAGATAATTCTGTGCTAGGACTAACGAGATTTAAAAACATTCGAAAGTTATATCCATATATTAAAAATTTACTAATTGATTCGGGTATTATGGAAAAAGAAAAAATTGAGGAAATTGAAGAATCAATGATAGAAAAATTGTATAATAAGTATATTTCAAAAGGAGACTATGACTCAAGTGATGGTCAAGAAGCTATTGGTGTTATGAGTTGTTTAAATGGCGTTAGGTCGATTCCGTTTTTTATAGAGTATATAAAAAACAGTAAAGGTGGCCATGTAAGGAGTTCCTGTTTGCACTCCTTGATTAATGCGATGAAGGATCTATCAGATAGAGATGAAAAAGATATTTTTGAAAAATTTAAAAAGGAGGATAGAATTGTTTTAGAAAAATTATTAGACAAGAAATCTTATTTTTTTAAAAATATTCTTTCCTCTGATTTTGATGATTCTCTTAAGAAAAGCCTAATGGCTGATTACTTGTTGGTTGCCTTCTTAAAGAATCCTGAGATTTTTGAACTCCAGGAAAAAGCCGGAAAATTATTAGAAGAAAATGGGGAATCAGAGGAGGAGATTGTAGATTTTTATGCTTTTGGGGGTAATGACTTATTCGATCATATTCTAGAATATGCAAATAAATCGGGAGAGAATAAAGAGACGGTATTGAAGATGTATCAAAAACTTTTCCTTGAAAATAGTAATAATTTTGATATCTTTGTTAAAATAACAGTACTATTAGAAAATTATAAGGAGGTTTTTGATTTAATAGTAGAAAGTGGAGAATATGAGCACTTTTTCTATTATGATAATTTATTGGAAAAGTTTGGTTATCAAAAGGTAATCAATGTGTTAGTTGATAATAATTGTGTTAAGGGTTTACTAGAAAATCGAGATAAATTTAAGGGGAATGTAAATGATTCAGAAATAGTTAATAAATTGATTAAAAAGGGCGAGGTAAAATCGGTGGCCGATTGGTTATATTTATTCGATGTTTTAGATGAAGAAACATCAAATAGTTTAGTTGATATTTTTATTGAGGAGTCTTATGTTTATTGTTTATTTCAAGATATTGAAAAATTAAAAGGAGTGGGCGAAATAGAAATAATTAATAAATTAATTAAAAATGGAAAAATAAAAGATATTGCTAATAATTTGCATTTTTTTAATAATTTAGATGAAAAAATGTCCAGTACTTTACTTGAGTTTTTAATGGAGGGGTCTTATTTCTCTGTCTTACTGCAAAATCGTCACAAATTTAAGAATATAAATGATATAGAAATATTCGATAAATTATTCGATGCTGGAGCAATGGATGATATTGTTAATGATTTGAATTTTTTTAGGAATTTAGACGAAAAAAGGGCTCTTGTTTTAATTAATAATGGTTATATTAATCAATTGGCATTAAATATTGATAGCTTTAAAGATTCTGATAGTGGCGTCCTTAGTATTTTTAAAAGAGTAAAAAATTCCCCCTCTCTTGAATTGAAAAATATTTCAGCAGAAATTATTATTCAATTAATTAATGGAGGGCCCTTATCAACGATTGAAGAAAGATATAATAAAATAGAGGAAGTTTATGTTAAGAATAATATACCTTTTGTTGGAAAGCAATTTAAAGTATGCGAGGCTCTCTATCCAGGATCCAGGATGGGAGAAAAAGCTATTAGCCCAGAATTGTCAGGATTAAAAAATGCCAGTGCTAGAAAATTATTAATATTTAAAGACTTGCTAAGGGCTAATTTCGATAGCGCTAATTCTAATTTAAAAAAATATTTAGAAATTTTTAATTCAGTTGATGGTATTTTAAAAAGATATGAAAAAGGTCAGGAGGTTAGTGACCAAGAAATTGAAAAAATAAGATATTTTATTAACAAAATTAACGCTTTTTCTCAAAATATAAAAAAAGATGAGTATCTTACGAGGATGGATCCAGGGAATATTGACTTAGATGAGAACTTAAAAATTTTAAAGAAAAATTTTGGAGTAAAAAAAGGGCAAACATTAATTGAGAGGTTCGAAGAGGTCTTTTTAAAGAGGGTTGGTATTAATAGTATTCCAGACGCTATTAATTATTTAGAAGACTTAACCATGGTCGTTACTAATAGAAATAGAGGCTATATTTCTGGTGATAAACTTAAATTAGAAAAAAATGATTTAGCGAAAGGAATTAATATAGATTTTTTTGATAAATATTTAGACAGGGGTGTTTTTTCCCCAGAATTTATTGGTTCGGAGACTAGCACGGCTAAATCTAAAGCAGAGAAAAGTGATTACACCCCTTGGGATACAGATTTAATTTTAGTTGAAAATAGCGACTCCTCATCTATTGTTGAAAATTCTATACCATCTTCTTTTGGGGACATTATTTTAATAATTAAGGATAGGGGGCAGTTTAATAAAACCGAGGTGGGCCAACCAGTATTATCGGATAAAAATAAACTAGAGCTATTTAAAACAGGTGCTATGAGGGTAGATCATTATGGGATTAGAACTGGATTTGGTTCTTCAGAAATTAGTGCCGTCTTTGTGAAAGATTTGATTTTAAATAATGAAATAAAATTAGACTATATTAAATTTTCTATAGCCAGAAAAGGTTTTTATATCCCAATTTGTGATAAGAATGAAAACGTAGTATTTTCTCACGATGATTTTATTCAGTATAGAAAAATCTTTAATGGGATAGGTCTTTATAGCAAGGAAGAAATGGAAATAAGCTCTACTTGGAGTAATTCAGATTTTTCTGATGACATAGAGGGTTTTGTGCAAACTAAAGATAATATCGATAAAATTATTAATATCAGAAATAAAATTCAAGGTTCTATTAGAGAGATTATTAATTCCTTGGGGGTTGATATGCATTTAGGGGAGCATGACGATAGTATTTTAGGAGTAGAAATAATTGACACAGGCTCTACTGGCCGGGGATCTGCCCTGGATAATAATTTTGATTTTGATTTTGTCGTTAAGCTCAACGATAATGACTATAATGAGGTTGACAATATAATTAGTAAACTTAAGGATGTTTATCCTCTTGATAATGATTATACTAATAATGCAATGAGGACATGTAGATTTAAGGAATTAGAAGTATCTGGCGTTAAAGTCGAATTAGATGTTAGTTTTGTTAAGAGGTCGAATAGTCAAAATTTAAGTGCGAATGATGCTATTTTGCAAAAATACAATTCTATTAAAAATAACTTCGGTGAAGAAAAGCTTTTTGAGGTTTTGGGAAATGTTAGGTTTGCTAAAAAATTGTTAAAAGATCATGGTTGTTATAAAAAGGGTTTGTCTGATGGGGGGCGTCTTGAAGGTGGTTTAGGTGGAATCGGGGTGGAAAATTGGATTTTAAAAAATGACGGTGATGTTGTTTTGGCTTTTAGGGATTTTTATAATTACGCCTATAAAGATGGTGAGCTTGTTAGCTTCGATGATTTTAAAAGGAGCTACAAGGTTTTTGGTGCTGGTGAAAATATTAGGGGTGGTGTTATAGCAGAGAATTTTGTTTATAATATGGATCCATCGGGTTATGCTAAGATGGCAGAAATATCGAAGAGATTTGTTTCTTAGAAATTTTGACCTTTTTTTTAATATAGAATTAAAAAAAGCTTTCGTTATGAAAGCTTTTTGTTTTGTTAGAAGGGAAGACCTTTATTTTTTTCCTTTCCATCCCAGTTGTCCTTTTCTATATCTTTTTTTGTATATAGAGACTCCTACAAAATAAAAAGACATTGAAAAGGCCAAGTTGACAGCCAAGCCCGGCAAGATAATCAGCCAAAAATATTGCTGATAGGCGAACTCAATACCAAAGTTGAGGAAAAGTCCGAAAAACAAGAAGAAGAAGGCATGTCCGAGGATGATGGAGGGGATTAATAATTTTCTTGTTACTCCTTCGTGCGTCATATTCCAGCGAAACTCATTGAAACCAATCGATCTGGACGCCAGACTGGGCCCTATGATTGGAATTAAATTTGACAAAAAAACAGTGATACTGATAAGTATGGCGTACATAATTATCATGGTGTTTTGTATTCCCATTCTTTCCATTTGTTCCATTTTTTCTTATTTTAAGGTTTATGTTAATTTAACAAAAAACCTTATCTTATTTTTCCTTATTTGTCAATATTATAAAGAAGAATTAATTTTGTGTAATAAAATTATGAATATATTTAATGAGAAAAACTTATTTAGTGGACTAGCTTTTTGTAATAACAAAAAACCCGTTAGTTATAACGGATCTTTATTGGTGATTATAATCACCATTTTTTTATTTGCAGAGGCTATTGATTAAATTTACCTACCCAACCAAAGGTCTGTTCAACATTCTTTAAAATAACTTGAAAAACCGACTCTCTTTGTCTGGGAGTTAAAATAGTGTAAGTGTTAGATCTAATTTTTTGACCATTAGAATCAGAGCTCTCTACCTGAAATTGGTAAATTTCTCCAGGCAAGAAGTCTGTTACTACTACCAAATGTCTCTTAGTATAGGTTGGGTCTAAAAAGGTTTCAAAAGGCCAATTATCATCGTCTTGCCCAAAACCCTTGCGATAATAAACTTTAGAGGTGGACAGCTTGCTAGTATTCCAAGATATTATAGATTGAACTCGGGGACTTTCTGCGCCATCTAGGGCTGAGCTAGTTTTTACCTGTTCAATAACAAAAGCGGCTGCCTCATTGGAGGTTGAAAAAGAATCAATAGTTTGGCTCAAAACCTGACCCGAAGAGTCTCGACCGGATAAAGCAATTTGATAAGAGATTCCAGGCTCTAAATTTTCGACAGTGATCTCATGAATAGTTGTCATGTTATCGCTATTAGCTACAATAGCCTCGTCGAAGGAAAGGAACCCATTTCTGTAGGGGATAGCCCTAACTAAGGAATTAGTCGGCAGAGAGCTGGTCCATTTAAAAGAAGCCGATTCATCATTTATTTTATCAATAACATAGTTTTCAATTTTAGCTGATTTAGAAAGAGTTGAGAGACTTCGAGTTTCGGAGGTAGCCCTTGATCCAATTGGTGTAGCCCCTCTTAGTTGATAGTTATAGGAAGTTTCTGGTTTTAAGCCAGAAATAACAACCTGGTGATTATTGGCATAAATATCAGGATTACCAAAATTTTTGACTAAGTCATAACTAGAAAATGGTACTCCTTCTTCTGTTAGGGCAATAAGAGAACTAGTTCTTTTATCGGTCTCCCAAGTAATTATAGCCATATCTTCCCAGACATTGACTGTTGGTCCAGAAATAATATTTGGGGTATCAGTCATATTGGCTAATTCTTTAATTGTTTCTTGTTGTTCAATTAAACTAGCCTCTAAAATAGAAGAGGAGACTGATCTGGCTGCTTGTTTTATAAAATCAAAAGTACGACGGAGAATTTGTAAAAAATTATCATCATTTTTAGCCTGTTCTTCGGGGCTAAGAATATTGTCAATATCATCTCCTGTTTCAGGATCTAAATCATCGGGGTCTAACAAGTCATCAATATCTCCAATTTCATCAAGGGACAATGTAGTAAAGTTTCCTTCTACAAAATTAGAAATATTGCCCGAAGAATCAGTAGAACTAACTCTGTAATAGTAGGTCTTACTAGGAGAGAGCCCATTCAATATTTGTGAGTGGGAATTTTTTGTTTCCAGACTAACTGAAGCTTGACTATATTTTTTATCTAAACCAAATTCAACAATGCTGTTGGCTGGTTCGTTGGTCTCCCAAGAAATAGTAGTTCTATCAAAGCTGGTATTTTTTACTTGAAGATCGGAGATTGTTGGCTTGGTATTATCACTTTTATCTATAATTAGAGTTCCTCCCCCTTCCTTAACTATTATTGTTGTGGAGGTTGCTCCAGCAACCAAGGCATCTTGGGTTGTAAAGCTACTCTCTTCGCTACTGGTTGAATTTTCATTTGTGTCAGAAGATATAACTCTAAAATAATAGGTGGTTTGTATATTCAAGTCTTCTAATAGCACTGAGTGGCTGTAATTGAAGTCCGAGCTAGTTGCAACTTGATCATAATTTTCTGATTCTGTTCCGTATTCTACTCTAGAATCAGCTGGCTCATCGGTACTCCAAGTTATTAGGGCTGAGACATCGGCTACTTGTTTGGCCAGAACTGATGTGATTGTTGGTTCAACAGTATCACTATAGTCAGGGGTGGTAAAACTAAGATCACTTAAGACTCTAAGATTATTATTGGAGTCAGCATTTTTTAATTTGAAATTATAGGTTGTTCCTTTTTCTAGGCCAGTTAATTCAAAAGAATGGTTGGTATTAAAATTGTCATTAGTGAGAACATTTTCGTAACTATCGTCAACGCTGTATTCGATGGTTGACGTTGCTAGCTCATCTGTTGTCCAGGAAATCCTAACTGAATTTTCTTGTCTATCAAAAATATCTGTTTCAGAGTTGAATGTTATTTGAGGGGCTGTTGCGTCTAATGTAGTTAAGAAATTATAATACATTTGTTCGCCATCAACTATGTTTCTATCTTCAGTAACATTAGACTTTACATAGAAATAATATCTAGCTCCAGTATCCAAGCCATTTAACTGGACTGAATGGGAGGTTGTTTCTCCGCTTTGGGCAACTTCCGTTGGATTGCTCATGCTTATACTCTTTGAATAAAAGACCCTGGAATCAGCTGCTACACTGCTACTCCAGCTAATAGTAGCGCTAGTGTTTGTGATGTTAGTTGAGGCTACATTAGAAATAACCGGACCGCTAAGAGTAGTAAAAGATAGACTATCATCAAAGGCGGCATTATTGCTGGGGTCAGAAGATTGCACCCTGAGATAATATGTTGTGCCGGGATCAAGGTAGTTTAAGAATACCGAATGCTGTCCTAATCGACCAGCACTGTCACTCATGGAAGAAATACCCACACTGAGCGCATCATCGAAGTTTCCGGACTCATCAGTAATATAGGCGACTAGGGAATTAGAGGGTTCATCAGTATCCCAGGTAATAAGGGCTGATTGGGCGGTGATACTGGAAATACTGGCGTTGCTGATTGTTGGTGATGTTAAATCAGTGCCACCTTGACCGTCAGGTCGGTCGTAGATAACATCTGAATAATTGGAGATATTTCCGTCTTGATCTTCAATGGTTACTTTGTAGTAATAAGTTTCGTTGGTATTAAGGCTAGAATCTAAAATAAAATTAGCGGAGCGGTCGCTTTGTGTGGCAATTGAGGAGAAATTTGTTCCATCTGTTGAACGATAAATATTGTATTGACCAAAACCAAGAGGTAGAACTGGTGATTGACCCCAGGCAATAAATTCCCTCCATTCAGTCGTAGAAATATTGGAGACATCTTGAAAAATAATGTTTAGAGGTCGAGCAGGCGCATTTAATGTTAAGATACTGCCACTGCTAATAAAGTTATCAAAGACATCTTTAATTTGGTAATAAACAATTGGCAAATTAGGGTTAGCAAAAATCCAGCTTTTAGAAGCGGGTAAATCAATCCACTCTCCGGAGTCAGTATTAAGACTATCAGCAGAAATATTACTATTATTTGATAATTTTATTTTTAAAGCTGAATCATCACTGATATCAAAATGTAGGTTAGTAGCGGAATCACTACGTCCGTCAATTGAAACGCTGTTAAGAACCGGGTTTTTAGTGTCTAAAGTAAACATACTTGATTCAGCTTGATCAAGATTATTAGCCGCTTCGCCATCATTAACCGTGACTCTTATTTTAATATTTTCCACGTAGTTATCAGCGAAATCAGTTTTAGCATTCCAAGTTGCGGTATAAGTAGTAAAGTTCGTCATATCAACATCTTTCTGGTTTTCATCGCTTGCCCCTAAAGTTGTGCAGGTTACCCAGGAGCCATTAGCGTAGTATTCAAAGTAAGGTGCGATTTCTCCGGGAGTATTACTGCCCGCTAGAGCGTCAACATCTCTAACTTCATATGATATATCTACCAAGCCATCAGCTCTTTGAGTGGCAGTGACATTTTGCACCTCTGGTGGAGCATTAACAACATATTTAATCTCTACTTCGCTGATTGTCGGTGTATTGGCGCCAGTCGAGCTCAGAGTGACTTTATATTGCCAAAATCTATCCCCTTCGCCATCTTTTAGAGAGGAGGGAATACTAGTTGAAGGGCAAGTCCATTTACCCTCATCTTTGCTACAACCGCTGCTAGCGTTAGTGAAATCATGCCAAAGAGCCGAGTCTAGTTCAGCGCTACTGGAAGCAGTGCGAACTGACAGGGTGGCCCCGGTTCCAGCTGGTAAGGAAGACCCTTCGTTTAGACCAATTAGACCAATAATATTGGCATCATCAAGAGTGTCATATTTTGAAGATATTAAAGTCTGATTATCAGGATAATATGAATAGTTTATAGCAACACTATTTAAAAGTGGGGAAGCACTGACATCAGTAGTAGAAAAGTTAGCTCGATATTGAATATATCTTTTTGAGCCCAGGGCGCTTATATCGGCTCCATCTGCCAAGCCGGTTGTCCAGGCAGTCCAAGAAGCATCAGCTGTATCGCTATCATTTCCAGCCCGCACATCAATAGTGATGCTGGTGTTAGCCGGTAGAGTTGTATTAATATCAAGGGTAGAAAAGCTAGCTGGAGCAAAGCCAATATCGATAACCGAAGAGGTGAAGGTCCCGGAATTATAGAAGGCGGCTTGGCCGATATTTGTGACTGAAATAGGAACTGAGCTGTTATCCACAGTTCCATTACCAAGTTGTCCTTTATCATTAAGGCCCCATGAATATACTGTGCCATCTGATTTTAGAGCATGAGCTGAATGTTGTTCTGTTGCTAAAGCAATAATATCATCTAAAAAGCCAACCCCATCTGGACCAAAAGTTTGAATTGGGGCCCATTGGCGAGCTGCGGAATTATTACCTAATTGTCCGTAGGTGTTAGATCCCCAAGACCAAACAGTGCCATCGGATTTTAGAGCATGTGTTGCTACTTGACCATTGGCAATAGCAACAACATCAGTTAAGAAGCCAATGCCACCCGGACCAACAGCTTGAGTAGGAGTTTCTCTAGTATGCGAAAGGTTTTCACCTATTTGCCCAGTGCCGCCATAACCCCAAGACCATACGGTTCCGTCAGATCGTATAGTATTAACATGATCGCTGCCACCAGATACAAAAATAACATCGGTTAAAAAGCCGACACCGTCAGGACCAACTACCTGAATTGGCGTAGAGCGGTTAGTGTTAGTCATGTCGCCGAGCTTATAATAGCTATTATAGCCCCAAGCCCAAAGAGTGCCATCTGATTTTATAGCATAGGCGGCGCTTGATCCGGCAGAAATAAAAGTAATGTCAGTTAAAAAACCAATACCATCAGGTCCCTGGACTTGCACAGGAGTGTATCTATTGGTCGTGCTGTTATCGCCCAACTGGCCACCACCATTATGGCCCCAAGTCCAAACAGTGCCATCGGACTTTAAGGCCATTACCCATCTATTTCCTGCTTTTATATCAACAACATCAGTTAAAAAGTCCACACCGCCGGGGCCCTTAACTTGGGTTGGATAGGCCTTATTAACATTTGTATTATCACCCAGTTGACCAAAAACATTATATCCCCAAGACCAGACCGTGCCGTCAGATTTAAGGGCGTATCCGGAATCATTACCGCCTGTTACCATAACCACATCACTGAGAAAGTCGACGCCAGCCGGTCCGAGTACTTGAACCGGGCCGAGCTGATTATCGGTGGTTCCATCTCCCAGTTGGCCAAAATTATTATATCCCCAAGACCAAATTGTACCATCTGACTTCATAACATAACGAGAGTTTGATAGAGCGGTGTGTATAGCCAGGGAGGGAGAGGCATTGGCTTGTTGAATTTTTAAATAAGCATCATTTCCTGAACCACTAATTTCTGTTTGACTGAAAGCTCCAGCGCCAAAACCGCTTTGGGCACTACTTTCATTAGTTTGTGTAATTGAAGCACTAGCTAGTGATAAAGAAAAGCTAGCGCCACCGGAAGCAATTTCTATGCCCGCATCTTTGGATGAAAATTTATCCCACATTGATTGATTACTAGTATGGTTTGCAATATCAGCGCTAGCTCCTCCGTTCCAGTTATTTTGTATGAAGGTATAGGTAGCGGCTGAAATATTTTTATTAGTAAAGAGAACAAGTAAAAGAATTATTCCCAAAGTGGAAAAAAATGAGATTTTAAGCCACAGTGGACGCGCGAAGAGATTAGAGAAACCTTTTTGTAGGAGTTTAAAAAATATTGCAATTTTTTTAATAGAAATAAAGAAGGTTTTTAGTAAAATATGGAAAATAATGGCGAGATAATTATTTGTTTTTGCCGAAACATTCTTTTTGTTAATAGCCCTGGAATAAGAGCGCAGAAAAACCTTTTTTTTCTTTTTGAGATTTATAAATAAAACTTTCTTTTTCTTTTTAATAATAATAAGCAAGGCTTTCTTTTTCTTTTTGAGAAACCTTAAAAACATCTTCTTATTTTTTTTATAAAAATTGCTGTTCAAAAAGCTGACAATAGCTTTCTTGATGAAATGAAAAATATTAATCGCTAAAAATATTATTATCTTATAAATAGAAAATAAAAGAACAATTAATATTTTTAAAATTGTTTGAATTATTTTTATAGCCACTCTTTTAGTGTTTTCTACTCTTGTTTCACGCATGATTGTAATAGTTTATTTTAAAGTATTTAAT
>Ga0334883_1002062_pt1 | contig 26486 bp, 24 predicted proteins | sample GraSluR1_MG_6_FD_207230 | JGI IMG/M metagenome (GOLD analysis project Ga0334883, IMG submission 207230) | Sludge microbial communities from methane-producing bioreactor in Wageningen University, Netherlands - Granular Sludge_09_05-R1 | ecosystem: Engineered > Bioreactor > Anaerobic >...
GGTCTGGGGGTGCGATTTCAAGGTTCTGAGATATCGCGTTCGCTCTGGAGTCTGAGGGTCTTGTTGCGCTTGAGCCAATACTCATAGCGAGGTTCACCGGTCTCACTGAGTCCCAAGATGACCGAGACGAGTTCCCAGCCGTAGGCGCCCAAGGTATTCAGTTCCACGTTGCGATTGAGGCGCCCGTCTTCGTAGAAGGTGACTTGGCTGGGGCGATCTTTGGGCGCGTAGCCGTAGAGGTGCTCAAAGACGACGTTGCTTTCTTTGATGACAGGCATTTTTTCCCCTTCGTGGGCCCAGGCGGTGCTTCGCCAGAGAAGCGCAGCGTGTTCTCAACGCAGCATTGCATAGCAAATCGACGTGGGCAGCGCAATCAGATACCGAGAAATGGTGGGTTTGGTTCGATTGTTGTGATATGGGCAGCACGCGAAGCGTGCGGCAGCTTGTGTGTTCGGCGAAAGGAAATAGACTGCAGCGTGATTCGAAAATGGCAATGAGCGGGCAAGGCGAAGGAAATGACGCGAGAGGACCGAGGGATGGGTGAACTGGTAGAAGCGGCGCTAAAGAAGATGCAGCCTGGGATTCTCTACAGCCGATCGGAGTTGCTGGAGATGCTAGGGATCGGCGGTGGTGCGTGGAAGGCGGTGGTCGACACGCTCGTTGAATCGGGGCGGGTGACGCGGCGTGGAGAGAAGCGTGGGACGCGCTATTTTTTGGCAGCCACGGAGACGGCCTCGGTGGATGGAGGCGAAGGGGTGCGGATTTCCGACAGAGCCAAGCAGATCTTGGTGGTGCTGTCGGAGAACCCCGAGGCGTCTAGGGCGGCGCTTCTCGAGGAGACGAAACTCAGCGTGAGCGAGTGGAACCGGGCCATTCTGGAGCTGGTCGATGCTGAGCTGGTGGTGCGTGTCGGTGATCGCAAGGGTGCTCGCTACCACGTCAATGCAGCGGCGCGCCAACAAGTAGACTTCGTCGTTTCGACGACGGAGGCGCACGCTGCCCGCAAGAGTGAAGGGGTGAGTCCGCGGGCCTCACAGAAGAAGCAGAAAGGGCTTGCGACGCCTGCGGGGCAGGCGGTGTCGCCGCCTGGAGAGGCAGGGGGCGGTGCGCCGGCTGCCGAAGATGTCGCGCCGCAGGCGGTGAAAGTGGCGCCGGCGTCTGAGCCTGAGAGCAAGGCGCCGCGGCGTGAACCGGTGTCGGCCACGACGCCGTCGGTCGTGGTCCGGCGTTCACCGTCGCAACCTCAAGGGCTGAGGGCCGTTGTGGCCCCCACGCCAGGTGCGCTCGAGGTGGACGAGAGGGATGGTGGTGCGCTTCGCACTGGGACAGCGCGTGGGCCTGCTGCGGGTGCGGTGAGCGGGCCTGCGGCGTCGGTGCGCGGTGCCGTGCGGCCGCCTTCTCAGCCTCAAGGCTTGGCGGCGGTGTCACCGAGCGGGGTGGCTCGCCCGTCGGATGGCGTTGCGACGGGCGCTTCGCCAAGCGATGGTGGCGGGCAGCGATGGCGTGGCGGCGATGACGGGGTTGCTGCCCGACCTGGGTCGCGGGTGCCCGCGTCTCCGCCCGGTGGGCTTCGGCGCGTGGAGCGTCCTGGAGAGCCGCTGCGCGCGGAGAGCCTGGGTGGCAGTAGCGGGGCTGCAGAGGGTGGCCCCCCGAGCCTGCGGCGGAAGGCGGTGGTGGTGGCGCCGCGTACGGCGGGCAAGGGCGGCGATCGCGCAGGTGGCCGGATGGGGCCAGGGGCGGTGAAGCCATCGGTGACGGTGAGTTTTGCCAGCGTGCCGCCGCCAGCGAGCTCTGGGGCGACGGGGCGCGTGCCGACGCTGGCGTCGGTTTTTCCCGACAAGCCTGTGACGCCGGGTGGGGAGGAGGTCAAGAAGGCTCCTGCGGTGACCGAGGCTTTGCCAGCCAAGCGCTTAGCGCCAGGGGCTGGGTCTGCGGCGTTGGCGCCGGTGCCGATTTTGGCAGGTCGACGGCCCAGCAAGACGGAGTCGCTGCCCATTTTTGCCTTTAGGGCGTCACAAGCCGGGCGCTTTGACGTGGACTTCGAGGGTCTGCGCAAGGTGCTGCGTGTGTCCAGCTCGGTGCCCATCGTTGGTTTGCTGTCGACGCGTCGTCTTTCGCCGGATTTCTGGATGGCCGTTGCGGCGTTGGCCAACTCACAGGGCGGGGTGGTCTTACTCGGGGTGCGTCGCCGGCACAGCGGATCCTTTTTTGTGAAGGGGATCAGGCATCCGGGTCCGGTGATGCGAGCTGTGGTGGAGGATTTCGAGGACCGCGAGGTGATCAGCGCCGAGCCATTTGATGAGCGGGCGGTCAAGCTCATCAAGATTTGTAAGCGCAATGTCATCCGAGTGGATGTCGCGGCGCGTGCGGCGGGAGCCAAACCGATCTACGTCAGAGACGACGCCTTTTCGCGCCGCCCCAGAGCGGGGACCTTCGTCTGTCGCGAAGGTCAGGTGCACAAGTGCAGCGTTGAAGAGACCAAGGCGCTGTGGGCCGCTTGGGCGGCGCCCTTCGTGCCCGACTGGGATCAGGTTGGGACTTGCTGCGCCGTGACGGAGGTGAGCGCAGCCGTCGCCTTGGGGGGAGAGGAGCGCGGGAGCGGGCAGGGGTCGACCCAGCAGGGGCGCCTCTTTGGGGGGGAAGGCGATGACGGTGCGGAGACGCCAGCGCTCAAGGCGCGCTTGCGCCGCCTAGCGCCGCCGCCACTTGCGGGGGCGATGCGGGAGCGTTTGGCGGAGATAGCCGAGCCAGCGCGGCGTCACCCTCGCTTGGCCACGACGCGGCTCCATGAGATCATCATCGAGCTGTGTCGCTTGGCATCCATCGACATCGAACAGTTGGGCGAGCTGCTCAGCAGGCGCCCGGTGACCATTCTCGAGCGCTATGTCGAGCCCCTGTTGCGCAGCGGCAAGATCCACGTCGACGAACACGACCGTTTCTTTGCCTGCTAGTGTCGGCTGGGGCGCAGGGTGGGGCGCGCTGATTGGACACGGCCGCTAGCGGGGGGAAGGCCCCGGTCAAGGGTGCCGTGGCCGTGGTCTCGTGGGCCTTGCTCGAGGCGGGCTGGCTTCTACTGCGCTATTGTCGTTAAGATGACGGTGCAGTCGAAGGGCTTGTTTTTCGGAGAGGGCCCTGGCGTTCAGCGCGCCGGGTCGGTGAGGTGTGGCGATGGAGGTGGTGATGACCGTTCTTTGGCGCCGATGGATGTCAGTGGGCGTGCTTGTGGGGATCTTGGGATTGCTCGTTGCCTGTGGCGATGAGAACGCGGGGGGCGCGACGACCATCGTGACGGGACAGGGGGTGGGGCAGAGTTGCACGATGGAGCGCAACTGCAGGCGGGGTTTGGGTTGTGTGGAGGGTGTATGCGCCGCGCGGGGTGACACCGTTGCTGGGGAGTCTTGTACCTTGACGGCAGAGTGCCTTCCTGGGCTTTATTGCGCCGCTGATGGTCGCTGTGCGCCTGGTGGCACGGTGGGGCCTGAGGGCTTGTGTTCCTCGAGCGCCGACTGTGTCGCTGGTTGGGTGTGCCTGCCTGATGGCTTGGTGCAGCTCTGCCAGGCGGGGGGGACGGAGGATCTTCATGAAGGGTGTGCGAGGAGCGTGGATTGTCTCGCCGGTCTGGGTTGTGTCAATGGGCGGTGCAGCGCGCCTTTTCTCGGTGAGGTGGTGCAGGGGTGGCAGCGCGGCGCCTGTCTTGCAGGCAGCGGCGCGGCGCGGGCGCTTTTTCAGTTGCCGCGCGAGGGGGTAGAGGGGGTCGATTTTTTTGCCCTTCCCTATCCGAACGATGTGCACCGTCATGCCGACGGCCGTTTGAACCTGAGTGGGATGCCGATGCCGCCCGTTGGCAGCCGAGGGCAGGCGTGGCTGGCGGAGTTGGTGCGGGTGATCGAACGCGATGTGGACGGTTTTTCGCGCAATCCTGCGATGATCTTTCGGTTCTCTCGGGGGCTGGATTTGAGCAGTGTGGTCGACGCGTCGGAGAAGTTGCGGGCTGTGGTGGTGGACTTGACGGAAGATGAGCGTTGGGGTGAGGAGGTGCCCGTGGGCTGGGTGGCGGCGACGGGTCCAGGCAGTGGTGGGCTCTTCATCTGTGATGACTGGTTAGGCTTGCGTGCGGTGTGGGGGCGACCGCTGCGGGCTGGTCACCGCTATGGGGTGGTTCTGCTTCGGGGCATGCGCAGCAGCACGGGCGAGGAGATTGGTGCCGACGCAGATTTTCTTGCGGTGATGGGGCCGACTTCGCCGAGCGATCCCGTGCTGGCGCGAGCCTGGGAGCGTTATGGGCCGCTGCGGGCTTATGTCGCCGAGCGCGGCTGGGGGGCAGACGAGGTGATCGGAGGGAGTGTTTTCACGGTACAAGATGATCGCTCTCTGTTGCCGGCCTTGCGGGCGGCGGTGCGTGCGGCGCCGCCGGGGGAGCTGCGGGAGTGGACGCGTTGTGGGCCCGGGGTGAGCAGTCCGTGTCAGGCTTCTGCGGTGGGACCCGAGGGTGGCTGGTCCTGTAGCGAGGAAGACGTCGCGTTTACGGAGTATCATGCGCTGTTGGCCATGCCCCAGGTGCAAGAGGGCGACAAAGCTTTTGTGGTTGCAAGTGATGGCGGTGCGCTGGCGATGGCTGATGGGTTGCCACAGGTGGTGGGCTGGGAGGATGTCTGTGTGGTGTTGAGTGTTCCCAAGGGTTCGATGCCTGAGGCGGGGTGGCCGGTGGTGGTGTATGCGCATGGGACGGGTGGCTCGGCGCGTTCGCAGATCGGCAATGGTTTGGCGGCGCGGATGGCGCGTGGGCAGTGGGCTGGGGAGGCGGCGGCGGCGGTGACCCTGGGCTTCGACCAGGTGATGCATGGGTCGCGGGCGGGTTCGAGCGGACGGAGCCCAGACGTGCTGTATTTCAATGCAGGGAATCCACAGGCGGCGCGTGGCAATGTGGCGCAGGGGGCGGCGGATTTGTTTTATTTGGCTTATGCGTTGGAAGGTGGTTTGGTGCTCCCCGTGGCGGGTGGAGGGCAGCGCTTGGATCCGGCGCGGGTGGCCTTGGTGGCGCACTCTCAGGGTTCGCAGTATGCGAGCTTGGTGGTGGGGCATGAGTCGACGTGGTCGGCGGTGGTGTTGAGCGGCGCTGGTGGCGGCTTGCTGAGGGGCATCCTCGACAAGGGCTCGCCCTTCAGTATGAAGCAGGGTTTGGCGGCGCTGTTGGCTGATGATGAGATCGAGGAGTACCACCCGGCGCTGAATTTGGTGCAGCACTATTTCGATGCCGTTGATGGTCTGAATCAGGCCATGGGGTTGCTGATGGAGGTGCCCGAGGGGCGCGGGCGACCGAACCTGTTTTTTGTCTATGGGGTGGGGGATAGCTATACGCCCACGAGCACCCAGCGCGCGTTGGGTGTAGCGCTGGGCGCGCCGCTGGTGGAGCCGGTTCTGGAGCCCTATGGTGGGGTATACACCATGGCGCTGCCGGTGCGGAGCAATGTAGGGGGTGTCACGGCTCTGGCGCGACAGTATGCGCCCACAGACGACTGGGATGGGCACTTCGTGGCCACGCGGGAGGCGACGGCCATGGCCAACATCGATGCGTTTCTGGCGTCGTTCTTGGCGACGGGCTTGGCCGAGGTGCCGGCGCCCTAGGGGTGTTGGGGTTAGGGCAGGTAAGCTGCGACGACGTGGGCGCAGGCGGCGCTGGTGTGGTCGACCACCTCTTGGGGCAGGGCGCGCAAGGCGTCGAGGTAAGTCGTGGCCTTGGCGTCGGCCTGCATGTGCTGGCTGACGGTGGTGAAGACCGCGGCGAGGTCGGGGGCTTGGGCCAGTCTGCGGTCCAGAGCGGGCCACAGGTCGAGGGCCCAGCGGTGTTCGGCCAGGCGTTTGTGGGTGAGCTCGGGTTTGGGGCCGGGGTTGGCGTGGTGGGCCTCGAGTGAGTTGGGCACCCGCGCCATGAAGGTCGCCAAACGCTTGCGCCGCTCGGCAATGCCGAGGTCGAGCATGGTCGTGGCCCGTTGGTAGAGCGCCCTGAGGTGGGGGTCGTGGGTGGCCATGGGCAGGCGCACTTCTTGGTACCACGCACGGAGGACATAAAGGTTGCCAATGAACTCGGCGCTCAATGCGATTTTGTGCGCCAGCGCGCCGAGTCGGTCCTGGGCGAAAGGCGCGTCGATGGCTTGCGGGAGTTCGCCGTAGATCCGGTCTGGACCGACGCTGCGGCGCAAGGCGTAGCCGGCGGGGATGACGCTGCCGAAGCCGACCTTGACGGGGCTGACGATCTGGCTCTGTCCGCCGATGAAAATGCGCCGCGCCCGGAGGAAGAGTCCGCCGGGCACATCGCCGAAGAGTGAGGCGAACTTGTCGCCCCAAGGGGTGAAATTATAGAGGGCCAGGGTGCTGCCGATTTCGGTGTGATCGCGGCGGCCGGTGCCGCCAGCGACGAGGGCGTCGCAGAAGTTGATGAGGCTGCCGGCGATGACGTAAGGCATGAGAATGGTCATCTTGTAGCCCACGTGGTGGCCGGCTTCGCCGCCCTCTTCGATGAGGGTGCCGCCGCGGATTTCAGCGTGGCCGCGGATGATGACATCATCGAGGAAGACTGCGTCCTGAAAGAAGCCGCCGTAAAGCTCGACCCGTCTTCCCGTGGCGATGTTGTCAAAGTAGCCGCCGCCACAGCGACCGAGGCAGGTGCCAGCGCCGAGGAGGGTGTGGCGCCCGCGGAGGGTGGTGCCGGGGAAGATTTCGACGCCGGCTTCGATGCGCTGGGGGTCGATGTCTTGGATGACGACGGCTTGGGGCGCGTGGATGACGACACCCCGATCGATGAGTTGGCTGACGAGTCGTTGCATGGCATGCTCAGCGAGGGTGAGAAGGTCGCGTTTGCCTCCAGCGGCGCGGGGCCGTAGCTGGAGGAGATGGGCCTTTGGCTCACACAAGTCAAGCGATGCAGGGGTGCGGTTGGCTGCTGCGGATCCTATTTGGGTGTATGCGAGAGGAGGGACTCGAACCCTCACGTCCGGGTGGACACAGGAACCTGAATCCTGCGCGTCTGCCAATTCCGCCACTCTCGCTGGATGTCGCGGTACGCGAGGCGCTGCTCGCGGCTGGGGCGCAATGTATGCGGAAGGGAGGTCCCTTGTCAATTGGGAAATGACACCAGGCGGCAGCGTTTCGTGAGGTGTCTAGCCGAGGGCTTGGATCACGTCCTGCGGGGCCTGGACGAGCTCGATGAGGACGCCAGCGCCGCCAATGGGAGCGGCCTCGTTGCCTTTGGGGTGGATGAAGCAGACGTCGTGTCCGCCAGCCCCTTTGCGAATGCCCCCAGGTGTGAAGCGGACGCCCTGTTCTTGGAGCCAGGTGACGGCGCTGGCCAGGTCGTCGACCCAGAGGCCGATGTGGTTCAGTGGGGGGATGTGGACGGCGGGTTTTTTCTCTGGGTCGAGGGGCTGCATGAGGTCGACCTCGACCCGGGTTGGGCCTTGGCCCATGACCAGGATGTCTTCGTCGACGTTCTCGCGTTCGCTCCTGAACTCGCCGATGGCCTGGAGTCCGAGGGTGTCAATCCAGAGGGTGCGCAGCTCACCTTTGTCGAGAGCACCGACGGCGATCTGTTGGATGCCAAGGATACGGAAGGGGCGTTCTGCCATGATGACCTCCGGTCAAGTATAGAAGGAAGGCGGGCGCATGAGGCAGGGCGCGCCGCCGAGACGACGAGCAAGATGCCAGCTTCGGGGGCAAAAGACCACGGGAACGATGTCGTGGCCAGGTCAGCGGCGAGGTGCTAGGAGAGAGGAGGTGAGTAGAGGTGGAGAGGGCCATGGACCGAGGGATGAAGCGGGTAGGGCAGTGGCGGCGTTGCTTGGCTTGTGGTGTGGCGTGGGTGCTGTGTTGGTGCGTCTTCGCGGAGTCGGTGGCGCAGGATGGGCCGCCGGGGTGTGCTGGCGTGCCCGTTGAGGCGCGTGAGGAGATGGCGCGCGCTTACAGTCGGGCGTGGACGGGCGCCTTTGTCGGGGCCGGGTTGGCGGGTGGTGTGGTCAGCAGTGGTGGTGGGGAGGGGGCGGCTTGGGGTTGGACGGTAGGGGTGCAGGGGCGGGCCAATCTGGTGTTGAGCCTGGTGGGGATGCAGTTGGATTATCACTACGGCCGCACGATGGGCGAGCAGGAGGGTGGCAGCGAGGGTCGGCACCGCATGGGCGCTGCCATTGAGTTTCATCCGCTTTTTTTGGTGAACTTAGGCTCTGAGCCGTGGTGGCTGGCGGTGGCGTCGTGGTACGTGCAAGTGGGGGCAGGGCTGGGCTGGCAGCGGGCGTGGTGGGGGATGGGGTGGTTGGGTGGCAGCGGTTTCGACGTGCCGCTGACGGCGGTCGATGGCGGTGATTCGCTGTGGTTGGGTCTGCACTATCGTTTGAGTTGGTGGCGGGGTGGGGCGCTCCGGGAGCATGGGCTGAGCATGGCGCTGAGTTGGCGCCACAACGGTCTGTGGTGAGCTTCTGTGGCCGTCGCCCTTGACCGGTGGTTGGAGGCAAGCTAGCAAGGGGGGGTGGAAGTCGTAACCAACAGAGGAGGCGCGGATGGCAGGGCAGGATGAGAAAGCGGTCAACCTGGTCGAGGTGATCAAGCAAGCGATGATGGTGGAGTTGAAAGGGGAGCAGCTTTACCAGCATGCAGCGAAGGAGGCCTCACAGCCTGAGGTGCGGGCGTTGTTTTTAGCTTTGGCGGCGGACGAAGTGGAGCATCTTCGGGTCTTGGAGGTTCAGTTGAAGAGCCTCCAGGGTGAGGGTCGCTTCGATTTGTCCGTGCTAGGCGAGCGGGAGGTCACGGCGGGTGCGTCGCCGGTGATCGACGAAGCCTTCAAGGCTTCGTTACGGCGCGGGGTTTTTGAGTTGGCGGTGGTGAGCATCGGCTGCGATTTGGAGCGGCGTGCGATTGAGTATTATCAGGCGCAAGCCGCGGCGACGGAGGGAGAGGCGCAGCGCTTCTTTTCTTGGTTGGCGTCCTGGGAAGAGGGTCACTTGCAGCAGTTGATGGCGATGGAGTCTTTGATGCAAGAGGCGTACTGGGCGGAGCGCGGATTTTCACCGTTTTAGGTGGTCGTTGCGTGACGCGAAGCCGTCGAAGATAGTTTCGCGTTTTGGGCGGATTAACCTTGCCATAACGGTGTGAACTCTGACAGAGTGTGGAAAGCACGGCGGACTCGTGTTTGGGTGGGAGAATCTTCGCGCGAGTTTTCGGAACGCGTTTTTTGAAGTGCATTGGCAAGAGAGGGCGAGGAGATGGCTGAAGAAGCACAGCAAGCGAAGACACCAGAGGAAGGGTGCCAGGGGCCTCATATCGAGCTGGATCCCGAGCTTTGTAAGGGCTGCCAGCTTTGTATCGCAATTTGCCCCAAGGGCGTGATCGCCATCAGCGACCGTTTGAACAGCGCGAGCTATCACCCAGCTTATTACCTGGGTTCGGGTTGTACGGCCTGTGGTTTTTGTTTTTATGCGTGCCCGGAGCCGGGTGCGATACGGGTCGTCAAACCGTAGGACTCAACATCTGACTTGGAGAAGCCATGGCCAGACAATTCATGAAAGGCAACGATGCGATCATCCAGGGGGCTTTAGCTGCTGGATGTCGGGCCTACTATGGTTATCCGATCACTCCGGCGAGCGAGATTGCCCACGCGGCGTCCATACATTTTCCGTCGGTTGGCGGGGTCTTCATTCAGGCAGAGAGTGAGGTAGCCGCGATCAACATGGTATATGGGACGGCCGGGATGGGGATTCGGACGATGACGGCGTCGTCGAGTCCCGGTTTCAGTTTGAAGCAAGAGGGGCTGTCCTACTGTGCGGCCTCGGAGCTGCCCTGTGTGGTGGTGAACATCGTGCGTGCGGGTCCTGGCTTGGGCAACATTGCCCCAGAGCAGGGGGACTACAACCAGGTCACCAAGGGTGGTGGGCATGGTTGCTATCGGCTCATCGCGCTGGCTCCGAACAGCGCCCAAGAGATGTGCGATCTGACCATGTTGGCCTTCGATCTTGCGGACAAGTACCGCAATCCGGCGTGCATCATGGCGGATGGTTTCATTGGGCAGATGATGGAAGCGGTTCGCCTCCCGGTGGCCAAGCCGGTGGCCTTTGACCACCAGAGCTGGGCAGTGGATGGGACGCCGGCGACGCGTCAGAACTTGATTTCTTCGATTTATTTGGAGCCAGATGGCCAAGAGCAGCATGTCCTCAAGCTTGACGCGAAGTACAAAGCGATTGCTGCAAACGAAGTGCTCTATGAGTCCTACCAGACCGAGGACGCGGAGCTGGTGGTGGTGGCCTATGGCATCGTGTCGCGCATCGTCTACTCGACGATAGAGCAGGCGCGTTCCCAAGGGCTGAAGGTGGGATTATTGCGCCCGATCACCGTGTGGCCATTTCCCACTCAGGCGATATCGGCCTTATGTGAGCAGGTGCCGCAGTTTTTGGTGGTGGAGCTGAACACGGGGCAGATGGTAGATGATGTGCGTTTGGCCGTCGCTGGCCGTCGGCCAGTGCACCACTTTGGCCGCAGCGGTGGGGTGGTGCCGAGCGCCGAAGCATTGATTGAGCAGTACAAGCGCGTCATCGACGGAGGCCGGTCATGAAAGTCATCGAGAAAGCTTCTGCGTTTTACGATGTGTTCGAGCGCAAGACAGGGCCAGCCAAGCGCGCCTCGCACTATTGTCCAGGCTGTGGTCATGGCAATATCCACAAGATGGTTGCTGAGGCGCTCTCGGAGCTTGGCGTCGCGGAACGGACGGTGTTGATATCGCCAGTGGGCTGTAGTGTTTTTGCCTATTGCTATTTCGACGTGGGTAATTTCCAAGCGCCCCATGGTCGGGCGCCAGCGGTGGCCACGGGGGTAAAGCGGGCCAACCCCAAGTCCATCGTGATTTCCTATCAGGGCGATGGTGATCTCGCGGCCATTGGTACGGCGGAGACGCTGCACGCCGCCAGTCGGGGCGAAAACCTGACGGTCTTTTTCGTCAACAATGCCATCTACGGCATGACGGGCGGTCAGATGGCGCCGACGACGCTGTTGACGCAGCGGACGACGACGACGCCTCTGGGGCGGCAGGAGATGATACACGGCAACCCGATCAGGATGTGCGAGATCATCGCGACGCTGCCGGCGCCGGCTTATGTGGAGCGGGTGGCATTAGGGACGGCGAAGCACTTGACCAAGGCGCGCAAGGCGATCGCCAAGGCCCTGCGCAACCAGGTCGAGGGTCGCGGCTACTCCTTCGTCGAGATCTTGGCACCGTGTCCCACGGGTTGGAAGATGGATCCACCCCACGCGCGGGAGTGGATGCTGGAGGAGATGACCAAGGTCTTTCCTCTGGGCGTCTTCAAAGACGAGAGCGAGGGGCGCGAGGGTCACTGGCATCGCAGCTTCCAGGGGTTCGAGCCTGACAAGATCAACGCCTACACGGGGGCGGATCAGGTCGACGACGCGGAAGAGGCGATTCCGGTGAAGTCTCCGTTGCAGTGTAAATTTGCTGGCTTTGGTGGCCAAGGGATTTTGACGCTTGGGTTGCTCTTGTCTCAGGTCGCGATGCGGGCTGGGCAAGAGGTGTCGTGGATCCCCTCGTACGGACCGGAGATGCGGGGTGGTACGGCGAATTGTCAGGTCAACGTTTCGGCCAAGCGCATCGGTTCGCCCGTGGTAGATGCGCCGAATGTGTTGGTGGCGATGAACCAGCCGTCGCTGGATGCCTTCGTCGACTCGGTGGTGGACGGTGGTTTGGTGGTGGTAGACAGCACCATGGTGGAGGGCAGACCTGGGTCGCACCTGCGCTGTGTTGCGCTGCCTGCGTCCAAGATCGCTGATGCCGTTGGGACACCCAAGGTGGCGAATGTGGTGGTGCTGGGGGCGTTGGTGGCGGCGATGGACGCCTATCCGCCGGCCTTTGTCGAGAAGGTGTTGCGAGCGGTGATCAAGAAAAAGAACCTGGTGGAGATGAACATTCAGGCCTTCTACAAGGGCTATGATTTCGTTCGCCAGGGGTGATGACGCTGTCGTTCTGGGCCAAGAGGGTCGAACCCCGGTGACGGGGTTGGGCCCTTTTGAACATCAGGCTGCCCTCTTTGACTGAGAGACAATCAACGTGACCTTCTCATTGATTGCGGCCATCGTCGGTTATGGGCCGTTTGGGGAGGTACGGCATGAAGCACTAGGAGAGAGAACCCATGTTGCGAATTCGTTCCTTTGCGGCGCTGCGACCCCAGCCGGAGCAGGCATCCAGTGTGGCTGCTTTGCCCTATGACGTCATGAGCTCGGCGGAAGCGCGGGTGATGGCTGCAGGCAAGCCAATGAGCTTCTTGCATATTTCCAAGCCGGAGATCGACCTTGCCGAGGAGGTTCATCTCTATGAAGACCAGGTCTACGCCAAGGCAGCGGAGAACTTTGCGACCTTTCAAGAGAAGGGTTGGTTGCAGCGCGAAGCGCAGCCGCAACTCTATCTCTATCGGCAGATCATGGGCGAGCATGCCCAGGTGGGCGTGGTGGCTTGCTGCCACATCGACGACTATGCCCAGGATGTGATCAAGAAACACGAGAAGACGCGTCAGGATAAGGAGGACGATCGCACACGTCACGTGATCACCCTCAACGCCAATGCGGGACCAGTCTTTTTGACTTATCGTGATGACGAAGCCATCGACGCATTGGTCGCCAAGGACATGGGCGAAGTCCCCCTCTACGATTTTACATCTGAGGATGGGGTAAGGCACAGCGCTTGGCGGGTCAGTGACGCCGCGGCCTATATGCGCGCTTTTGGGCGCGTACCGGCGGCTTATGTGGCCGATGGTCATCATCGTTCGGCGTCGGCGGCGCGGGCGGGTGCCGAACGGCGCAAGGCCAATCCCCAGCACACGGGAGAAGAGGAGTACAACTGGTTTTTGGCGGTCCTCTTCCCGGCCTCTCAGTTGCGGATTTTGCCCTACAACCGGCTCTTGCGCGACCTGAACGGCCACAGCGAGGCGGAGGTGCTCGGTCGTCTTGGGGCGCTGGGGACCCTGACGCCGACGGAGGCCATGGCGCCGTCCCGTTCTGGTGCGGTGAACCTCTATGTGGGTGGTCGTTGGTACAGCTTGGTGTTCACGCCAGAGAGCATTGCGCAAGACGACCCCATCGCTTCGCTGGACGTGTCTCTGGTGCAGGAGCGCATTCTCGCCCCCATTTTTGGAATCCTTGATCCACGTACGGATCATCGGGTCGATTTCGTGGGCGGCATCAGGGGTCCTGGTGAGCTGGTGCGGCGGGTGGACTCAGGTGAGATGGTGATGGGGATCTCCATGTATCCGACTCGGATCGACCAGTTGTTGGCGGTGTCGGACGCGGGGCTGATGATGCCACCCAAGTCGACGTGGTTTGAGCCCAAGCTGCGCAGTGGTCTCTTTGTCCACAGCTTGGACTGAGTGCGAGGGGATGACGGTGGCGTCGGGGCGCTGCCGCAGAAGTGGAGGGCGCCGCCGACGGTGGTCGTGGGTGGGCGCAGGACCGCAACAATACGGGTTGAAGCATGAAAGTTTTGATAGCGGACAAATTTGAGCAGAGCGGGCGCGAAGCGTTGGAACAGGACGGGTTTGCCATCGACTATCAGCCCGATTTGAGTAGCGAGGCATTGCCTGCAGCCTTGGCTGCGTCGGCTGCGGTGGTTTTGATTGTGCGTTCCACCAAGGTCCCTGCGGCGGCCTTCGCTGCGACGGAGAGCCTCAAGTTGGTGGTTCGCGCTGGAGCGGGCTATGACACGATCGATACGGTCGCGGCCGGTGCCCGCGGGGTTTCGGTGGCCAATTGCCCGGGGACGAACTCGACAGCGGTGGCGGAGCTGGTGTTGGGTCTGATCATCTCTGCGGATCGACGCATTCCTTCGCAGGTGGCGGATCTGCGCGCTGGTAAGTGGGACAAGAAAGGCTACAGCAAGGCCCGTGGTCTCAAAGGTTCGACCTTGGGCATCATTGGCGTGGGACAGATTGGCCGTTTGGTGGCGCGCCGCGCTCTGGCCTTCGAGATGAAGGTCATCTACCACGATGTGGTCGCGTGCCCCGAGCTCGACGAGCATCCCGAGTGCCAGCGTCTCAGTATGGACGAGGTTTTTGCGCAGGCCGATGTGCTCTCCCTGCATGTGCCCGCGATTGCCGAGACCAAGCATCTGGTCAACGCGCGTACCCTCGGACTCATGAAGTCTCACGCCGTCTTGGTCAACACCACGCGCGGGAGTGTGGTGGATGAAGACGCGCTCTTTGCGGCTTTGAGTGAGGACAAGATCGGCTTTGCTGCGGTGGACGTGTTTGCGAGTGAACCGGCTGCGGCTGACAAGGTTTTCGCCAATCGCCTGACGGATCTACCCAATTTCTATGGCACCCATCATGTCGGTGCGTCGACGGATCAGGCTCAGAATGCGGTGGCGGACTTGGCGGTCAAGATCATCTCTCATTTCAAAGCGAGGGGTGAGGTTTTGTGTTGTGTCAACAGTGGCCAGCTCAAGGGTTGAGGCGCGAAAGCTGATGTGCACGAGGCGCGCCCTCTCGCGGTGAGAGGGTTGCTGCCGTGAGCTTGAGAAGTGACACGCGCCACGAGGCGCGCTTTCGATGAGGAAACAGTTCATGAGTGAAGGGCGTATCTTCAACTTTTCTGCTGGTCCGGCCGTGTTGCCCGAAGAGGTTCTGCGCCAGGCCCAGGAAGACATCTGGAACATCGCTGGCAGTGGTATTGGGATTCTCGAGCACAGCCACCGGGGCAAGGTCTTCGATGCCATCATTGACGAGACCGAGGCAAATTGTCGCAAGTTAGCCAATATCAGTGACGACTACCACGTGCTCTTCCTCCAAGGTGGCGCGACCATGCAGTTTGGCATGATCCCCATGAACTTCATGCAGGGGAAGACAGCAGACTACATCCACACGGGCGTGTGGACGAAGAAAGCCATGGAAGAGGCGCGTCTCTTTGGCACGGTGAACATGGCCTATGATGGTACGGCCAGCAAGTTCGCCTACATCCCCGAGGAGTCGGAGATCGTCTACAACGACGACGCCGAGTATGTATTCTACTGCTCCAACAACACCATCTATGGCACGGAGTGGAAACGCATCCCCGCCGCGACGAAGCCGCTGATCTGCGACACCAGCTCGGATATGTTCAGCCGTCCCATCGATGTCTCCAAGCACGCGCTGATTTTTGCCGGCGCGCAGAAGAACCTCGGCCCGGCGGGTTGCACCTTGATCATCCTCCACAAGGCGTTCATGGAGAAGGCACGCACAGGGCTGCCCGTGATGCTTGACTACCGCAAGCAGGCGGCAGAGAAGTCGATGCTCAACACGCCGCCGACCTTCGCCATCTACCTCATGGGCTTGACCTTCAAGTGGTTGTTGGCCAATGGCGGTCTGGAAGCGGTGGAGCAGCGCAACGAGGAGAAGGCTGCTATCATCTACGATGCCATCGACGGCTCCAATGGCTACTATGGTGCGGTGGCGCGCAAAGACTCGCGCTCTCTGATGAACATCAACTTCCGCACGCCGAACCCTGATCTGGACAAGAAGTTCATCGCTGAAGCGCTGGCGGCAGGGATGAGCGGGCTCAAGGGTCACCGCAGTGTCGGTGGTCTGCGGGCGTCGGTTTACAACGCCTTCCCCAAGGCCGGTTGCGAGGCGTTGGCTCAGTTCATGGCCGATTTCAAGGCGCGCAACGGCTGAATGGGCTCACTGTGTGGGCGGCGTGCTCATGGTGTCGCTCCACCCTTGGGTCGCGCTCCGCAGAGTTGTTCCAAGAAGAGGTGCGCTTTGGTGCGGAGCGCGAGTCCCAGGTTCGCTTCCAGAAGGTGTGCGAGCACACGGCCAGCGTCGCGGTTGAAGACCGCCAGGGCTTCCTGCTGTGCGCCCCGTTGCAAGGCTCCGTCGATGATGTGCCTCAGGGAGCGCTGACGCAGCTTCTCCAGCCCCAGCACCAAGCGCAGCGGGAGGCGCAGGGCGAGCGGGCCGGCGTCGTAGCAGGCGAGGCAGCAAGTGCCGCCCTGGTCGGGGTAGAAGCGGACGACCTCTTCATCAGGTGCTTGGCCGCAGCGAAAGCAGTGGCTGAGCATGGTCTCGTGGCCGAGGTGACTCAGGAGGCGGATTTCGAACCAGCGCAAGGCCAGGATAGCCAGCTCGGGCGCGTCTCCAGGGGCGCTGTCGAGGGTGCAGAGGAGCGTCCAGAGGTCGGTGAAGACGTCCTCGAGGGGCGCGTGCTCCGGGGTGGTGTCACGGGCGCTCTCGATGGCACAGGAAGCGACGGCCATTTTGAAGAGGTCTTGGGGGATGCCATCAAGGCGCTGGATCACTGTGGCGGCGCAGAGTCGCGGCATGGCGTCAGGGCGTCGGCCTTCGAGCTGGAAGCGATAGAGGGTGAAGAGATCGAGGCCGCCCGCGAAGCGCCGCCGACTCTGCCGGGCTCCTTGGGCATAGGCGGCGCGTTTGCCCTCGGCGCCACCCAGGAGCGTGACGACGGCCGAAGCGTCGCCATGGTTCACGACGCGCAGGATGAGTCCGTTCATAACCGTCATCCCTCTCGCGGTGGCGGCGCTGTGGAGGGCACCTTGAGGCAGGTGGCGTAAGCCTCGGCTTCGAGGCGCAGTCGTTCACTGGGTGGCGCCGCGGCCCCTGCGAGGAGCGCGGCTTTGAAGGCGCGTAGCGCCACGAGGTCGGCACCACTCAGGCGCTGGCAGAGCGCGTAGGCATGGAACGAGGCCTCTTGGTAGGTGGCTTGAGCTGACTGGATGAGCCCCCAGGTCAGGGCCTCTGCGGCGGTGACGCGCCTCCCGGTGCAGGCAAAAGCCATGGCGTTGGTATGACCGATGCGTTGGGCGAGGTGGGCCGTACCCCCAGCACCTGGGATCAGGCCCATGCTGATCTCAGGCAAGGCGAAGAAGGAGCGCTCGGTGGCGACGCAATAGTCACTGGCGAGTACGATTTCCGTGCCCAAGCCGATGGCGGCACCGTCAACGACGGTGAGGTGAAAGAGCGGAAGGGTTCGGAGCTGGGTGAGGACTGCGCGTTGGCCTTCGACATGGGCGAGGATCTCTGCTTTGGACCACTGGTCCCGTTCGCGCTGATTGGCACCGGCACAGAAGATCGGTGTGCCTTTGGGGCTGACGCGGCGCGACGTCGTGATGAGCGTCCGGAGGCCTTGTTCGCAAGCGTCGTGGAGGCGGGTGATCGTTGAAGCGAGCTGGGCGATTTCGGCGCGCCCCAGCGCGTTGACGGGGGGGTGTTCGAGGGTCAAGACGGCGGTCTGCGTGTCCAGGCTAAGCTGCATGGCGCGCTCTTGGTGGCAATCGAGGGTGGGAGTAAAAAAGGGGCCCCACAGGGGCCAGAGGGAGCCGGTGATGGCTTGACCCTCTCTGCTTGCGGAGCATACACTAGGCGCGCGTGTTCGTCCCGAGCGCGCAGCTAGCTAGGTCAAAGAGCCCAGATGAACGCGCAAGCTCCGGAGAGCAAAGTGCGGCTGCGATTGCCCGAGATTGGGCAAGTCTTGGCGGCGCGCTACCGCATCGATAGTCGGCTGAACGCAGGAACCTATGGGGTGGTATACGCGGCGACGGATCAGGTGAGTGGTCAGAGCTGCGCGGTGAAGTGTTTGCTGCCATCGGCGGCGTCGTCGCCAGCGGTGGTGCGGCGTTTCCAACGCGAGGTGGCGGTGATTCGGGAGCTGACCCATCCGAATTTCGTGACGATTCTCGACTTTGGTTTTGCCGAGCAGTGCCTCTTTTATGTGATGGAGTTGTTGAACGGGGTGGATTTGGGCTCGCGGTTGCAGCAAGGAGCCTTCTCCCCACGTGGTGCAGCGCTGATCGCTTCGCAGGTGCTCTTGGCGTTGGCTGAGGCCCATCGCCACGACATCGTGCACCGAGACTTGAAACCCGAGAACCTCTTCATCCAAAGCGCCGCTGACGGCCGGGTCCGGATCAGGGTCATCGATTTTGGCATTGCCAAGATTGTGGGTGAACGGGGCGAGAATGCGGAGAAGTTGACGCTGGTCAACGAGGCATGCGGTACGCCCAATTACATGGCGCCGGAACAGATCATCAGCGGCACCGTGGGACCCTGGACCGATATTTATGCGTTGGCTTTGATTTTGTTTGAGATGCTGACGGGGCAGGTGGCCATCAAAGGCGAGACTTTTTTGGACACCCTGCGTTTGCAGACGACCTTCGCCCCCAGACTGCCCGAGGCTTTGGCGGACTTGCCTTATGCCGATGTGCTTTACAAAGCCCTTGCCAAGAAGCCGGCGGAGCGCTTCCAGAGCGCCGACGAGATGAATGCGGCGCTGCTCGCCAGCCTTGGTGCTTGAGGACATGCAAATGTATGCCGAGCGAACAATGGCGGGAGATGATGACATTACGCTTCGTCTCGAGGTTGCCACTTTTGCGGCGCAACCCGAGGAGGAGCTGGCGAGATTGGTGCTGGCCATGACTGCCGAGGGGATGTCTCAAGCCACGGTCTATGCGTGCTTTGATGCGCATCGGGCTCGGCACGCAGACGATGTGGATGAGCACCGCTATGAGGCGATCCTCACGGTCATGGACCGAATCTGCGGGTGGTGTGCGGCCGATCAGCGCCTTTTCGCGACGGATCTGCCGCCCTGACAGGGGTCGCCTCAGAGAAAGCGAACACCTTTGGAGGCGTAGGCGCTGACCATCTCATCAGGCCAGATGCTGGCTTGCACCTCGCCGATGTGGGCCTTCTGGAGCAGGAGCATGCAGAGGCGCGATTGGCCAATGCCGCCGCCAATGCACGGCGGTAGCTCTCCCGCCAGGACGGCTTGGTGGAAAGGCATTTGGCGGCGTTCTTCGAGACCCGTGGCGGCGAGCTGCGCGGCGAGCGACTCAGGTGAGACACGAATGCCCATGGAGGAGAGTTCGAGGGCCTCGCCGCGGGTGTGATTCCAGACGATGATGTCGCCGTTGAGGCCCGGGCGGCCGTCGTCGCCTGGACTGATCCAGTCGTCGTAATCGGCGGCGCGCAGATCATGGGGTTGCCCCGAGGCCAGTGGGGCGCCGATGCCAATGAGGAAGAAGGCGCCGAAATCGCGGGCGGCGCGGTGCTCGCGCTCCTTGGGAGTGGCGTCGGGGTAGCTGGCCTCGAGGTCGAGGCTGTGGAGGAAGTGAATCTCGGGTGGTAGGCGCGGCCTGAGGCCGGAGAAGTTCTCGGCCAAGGCGGCTTCGGTCTCGCGGATGGCGGCGTAGATCTGGCGCACGGTGGTCTTCAGGTAGGACGTGGTGCGTTGCTCTGGCGTGATCCACTTCTCCCAGTCCCACTGATCGACATAAATGCTGTGTACTGGTGAGAGGTCTTCGTCTTTGCGGATGGCGTCCATGTCGGTGTAGAGACCCGTGCCAGGGCTATAGCCGTAGCTGGCCAGGGCATTGCGCTTCCACTTTGCCAAGCTGTGGACGACCTCAATGGGATGCTTGCTGTGCTTGACACGAAAAGAGACCGGGACTTGGGTGCCGGCCAGGTCGTCCTGCAGTCCCGTCCCCACTTCGAGGAAGCGTGGCGCGCTGACGCGATCCAGGTTGAGGCTTTGCGCCAGGGTGCGTTCGAAGTGGTCTTTGACGCGTTTGATGGCCCGTTCGGTGTCGCGCAGGCCGAGAATGGGGACGTAAGGGTCGAGCATGAAATGAATACCTGGACGAGGTCGCCGGTGGAGGTGGCTTGAAGCGCGCAGCATTGTCGGTCGCTCTCAGCCACTTGTGCAGCCGTGCAAGGCTGGTTGCGCCAGCCTGACGGGCGTAAGCCGGGGCCGAAAACAGCAGCCCCGGATCACGTGTGTCGTGGCTCAAGCTTGCATGGAATCCAAGAAGTCTTGGTTGCTTCGGGTCATGGCCATTTTGTCGATGAGGAACTGCATGGAGTCGACTGCGTTGAGATTTTGCAGGATCTGACGCAGGATCCAGACGCGATTGAGCGTGGCTTCGTCGAGAAGGAGCTCTTCCTTGCGCGTGCCCGACTTGGAGATGTCGAGGCAGGGGAAAATGCGCCGCTCCATGAGCTTGCGATCCAAGTGCAGCTCGGAGTTGCCCGTCCCTTTGAACTCTTCGAAAATGACCTCGTCCATGCGGCTGCCGGTGTCGATGAGGGCCGTGGAGATGATGGTCAGGCTGCCGCCGTCTTCGATGCTGCGGGCGGCCCCAAAGAAGCGTTTGGGTTTGTGGAGGGCATTGGAGTCGACACCACCCGAGAGGATTTTGCCGCTGGCCGGGACGACCGTGTTGTAGGCGCGGGCCAAGCGGGTAATGGAGTCGAGGAGGATGACGACGTCGCGTTTGTGCTCCACCAAGCGTTTGGCCTTCTCGATGACCATCTCTGCGACCTGGACGTGACGTTGGGCTTGTTCGTCGAAAGTCGAGGAGATGACCTCGCCCTGGACCGAGCGCTGCATGTCCGTCACCTCTTCGGGTCGCTCATCGATGAGAAGGACGATGAGGACGACCTCAGGGTGATTGGCAGTGATGGCGTTGGCGATATTCTGCAACAAGACCGTTTTTCCCGTGCGGGGGGGCGCGACGACGAGCGCACGCTGGCCCTTACCGATGGGGGTCAAGAGATCGAGGACCCGAGTCGAGAAGTTGGTGGGGTCGTGCTCGAGGCAGAGACGTCTCTCGGGATAAAGTGGGGTCAAGTTGTCGAAAATGATTTTCGATCGCGCCACCTCGGGGTCTTCAAAGTTGACTTGTTCGACTTTGAGCAAGGCGAAGTACTTCTCGTTCTCCTTGGGGGGGCGGATGAGTCCGAAGACGGTGTCACCCGTTCGCAAGTTGAAGCGGCGGATTTGGCTGGGGGAGACATAAATATCATCGGGACCGGGGAGGTAGTTGTAGTCGACCGAGCGCAGAAAGCCGAAGCCGTCCGTGAGGGTTTCGAGGACGCCTTCGCCCCAGATTTCACCGCTTCGGCCGGCTTGTGCGTGCAGCAGGGCGTAGACCAGCTCTTGCCGGCTCATGGAGGTCGCGTTTTCGAGTTTCATCTCACTGGCGTGCTGGAGCAGCTCAGTGATGTGCATTCGCTTGATTTCTTTGACGTGCATTGACAGATCCCAAGGGGAAAGGTGGGAAGTAGGCAGGAGGATTGCGAGGAGGGCAGGGCGGCCGCGAGGGGCATGCGAAGGTAGAACAACCGTCGCGCGATTTACTTCCGGTAGGCTGAGGTGCTGAGCACGGATTGTGCAACACCGGGCGGAGTTTAATGGGTCACGAGCGCGTGTCAAGGCAGCAATAATCAACTTTTCTCGAAAGTTGCGCGGCACGGCCGGCTTGGGCGCGAGGCATTATTTTCCGCTGACTTGGCTCGAGCGGGACAGGTGGGCGTGGTAAAGGAGGACGCCTGCGGCCACGGACACGTTGAGGGACTCCGCCATGGGCAGGTGGGGGATGCGGACCAGCGCATGGCAGTAAGCGCGGGTGAGGCGACGCAGACCATGGCCCTCGGCGCCCATGACCAGGGCGAGGGGTCCTACCCAGTGGAGATCACTGGGCACGCTCTCGGCGTCGCCGGCGGCTCCGAAGATGTGGAAGCCCCGCTCAGCGAGCTCGCGCAGGGCCGTGGCCAGGTTGGTGACCCTGACGATTGGGGTGCGATAGGCCGTGCCGACGCTGACCTTGACCACTGTGGGGTTGACCTGGGCGCAGCGATCGCGGGTGATGACCACGGCGTCGACACCGAAGGCCGTCGCCGAGCGGATGAGGGCGCCGAGGTTGTGAGGATCTTGCACCTGGTCAAGGCAGAGGAGAAAGAGCGCCGAGCCTTTGACGGCGGGCTCTCGGTTGAAGACGTCTTCGAGCGAGGTGTACGGAAAAGGAGGCACCACCAAGACCACCCCTTGGTGGTTGGCGTCGGGGCAGAGGCGCTGGAGCTGGCTGGTGTTGACCGTCTCGAAGGGCACCTGCGCTTGATGGGCAGCGTCACGGATTTTTTGGGCCATGGTCGCCGAGCGGCCTTGGGCCAAGTAAAGCTTGGCCCCAGCCAGGTGCTCCGGGCTGGCGCTCCCCAGGAGGTCGAGCACGGGGTGGGTGCCAATCACCAGGTCGCGCGGGTTGGATCTTCGCTGATCGCCACCTCTCATCCTACGGCCAAGGCGTCGGCGATGCGGGACTGGACCAGGGCGATGACCTCATCGATGGACACATCCTGAGCGGCATCCTGATCACGCGCCTTGAGTTCGACGCAGCCCCTCTCGAGGCCACGGGCGCCGATGGTCACCCTGAGGGGGATACCAATGAGGTCGGCGTCTTTGAACTTGGCGCCAGCTCGGAGATCGCGATCATCGAGGATGACCTCGATGCCGGCCGCCAAGGCCTCGGCGTAGAGGCGTTCACCCGCGGCGACGACGGCTTCGTTCTGCATCTGTAGGGGCGAGATGATCAGTTGGTAGGGCGCGATGGCCAGGGGCAGTTGGATGCCGTTGGCGTCGTGCCCCTGTTCGATGGCCGCGGCGAGCACCCGGGTCACGCCGATGCCGTAGCAACCCATGACGGCTGGGACTTGGTTGCCGGCGGTGTCGAGGAAGTTGGCTTCCATGGGGACGGCGTATTTGGTCCCGAGGAGAAAGACGTGTCCGACCTCGATCCCGCGAAACTCTTCCAAGGGGGCCCCACAGTGTGAGCAAGGGTGTCCCGCTTTGGCCATGACCAAATCGGCGAGGGCCTTGACTTGGAAGTCCCGCCCAGGCTCGACATGGATGAGGTGGTGGTGCGCGACATTGGCGCCGGTGACGGCGTCGTGGAGCTCCGCCACGGCGAGGTCGGCGTAGATGGGTGCCGTTAGGCCCACGGGTCCTGCGAAGCCCACCTCGGCACGGCTGACTTCCTGCACCACGGCGTCCGTGGCGAGGAATAGCTCTTGGGCACCGAGGAGTCGCTTGAGCTTGACCTCATTGACCTCATGATCGCCGCGGACCAAGACGATGATGGGCTGGTTGTCTGCCAGATAGACCAGCGTCTTGATGAAAAGATCCTTGGGATAGGCGAGAAAGGAGGCGACCTCTTCGATGGTGCGCTGGTTGGGGGTCTCGACTTGCTCCAGCGCCGGGGTGCCGGCGCTGGGTGCGAGTCGATTCGACGCTTTGAGAGCTTGCAGCGACTCGCTGCGGAGAAACTCGGCCTTCTCCTCGTTGGCGGCGTAGCCGCAGGAGGGACAGGCGACCATGCGATCCTCACCCGTTTGCGCCAAGACCTGGAACTCGTGGGAGTGGCTTCCCCCGATGTTGCCCGTGTCTGCCTCGACGGCGCGGAAGCGAAGGCCACAACGGGTGAAGATGCGATTGTAGGCCGCAAACATCTTGTCGTAGCTGCACTTGGCCGTCTCGTAGGAGGTGTCGAAGGAATAGGCGTCCTTCATCATGAACTCGCGCCCACGCAGCAAGCCCGCCCGGGGCCGCACCTCGTCGCGGAACTTGGCTTGAATCTGGTACAGGTTCAAGGGCATGTCGCGGTAGGAGCGGATATGACGGCGCACCAGGTCGGTGATCACCTCTTCGTGGGTGGGCCCCAGGCAATAGTCCTGATTCTTGCGGTCTTGGAAGCGCAGCAGTTCTTTGCCGTAGAAGTCCCAGCGGCCAGACTTCTGCCAGATTTCCGCGGGCTGGACCATGGGCATCAGCAACTCCTGGGCGCCTTCGCGGTCCATCTCTTCCCTGATGATCTGGGCGATCTTGCGCACTGAACGCCAACCCAGGGGGAGGAGATTGTAGATGCCGGCAGTGAGCTGCTCGATGTAAGCCCCGCGAACCAAGAGCCGATGGCTAGGCATTTCGGCGTCGGCGGGGTCTTCTTTGCGGGTGGGGATGAAGGCTTGGGAGAATCGCATGGATTTGTTCTGGCCTATGAGAAGAGTTCGCCACAGTCTTCAATGACGACGGGCTTGGCGGTTTTGCCGCCTTGCGAGCCGACGGCTTCCATTTTCTGCACCACGTCGTAGCCGGCGATGACTTTGCCGAAGACCACGTGTTTGCCGTCGAGCCAGGGCGTCTGGGCGGTGCAGATGAAGAACTGAGAGCCGTTGGTGTTGGGGCCGGCATTGGCCATGGAGAGGGTACCTGCTCCACCGTGTTTGAGGTTGAAGTTTTCGTCGGCGAACTTGGCGCCGTAGATGGACTCACCGCCAGTGCCGTTGCCGCGGGTGAAGTCACCGCCCTGGCACATGAAGTCGGGGATGATGCGATGGAAGCCAGAGCCTTTGAAGTGCAATGGTTTGCCTGATTGGCCCACCCCGCGTTCACCTGTGCACAGGGCGCGGAAGTTGTCGGCAGTTTTGGGGACGACGTCGGCAAAGAGTTCGAAGGTCACCCGGCCGGCAGGCGCGCCGCCAATAGAGATGTCAAAGAAAACGCGAGGGTTGGGCATGTTTCTACTCCGTGGTCGCGGCCAGCCTTGCGGGGGCCAAGGGTGTCGAAAGCGCCCCATGGGGGCCTGGATCGTCTACGCTGGCTTGGCCCCGACGTCAAGCAGGGGCGAGGCCCCACATGACGATATGACGCTGGCAGACGCCTTCAAGGGCGCGGGGGACCGCGACCTGTCCCTCCCACAGCGGCTGGAGACCGCAGGCGTCGAAGTAGGGGCGCTCAGCGTTGGTGAGGTAGACTTCTTTGCCATCGCCCAGAAGCTGGCGGATGCAGCGTGGTCCGCGTTCGGCGTGGCTGCGGCTGTAGAAGAGGTCGGCAGCAAAAACGACATCACAGTCGGCGAAGATGCGCCCGTCGTCGAAGGCGTCGCCACACCAGTAGCGGCGCGGCGTCGTGATCTGGTGCCGGTCCAAGAGGAGGCTCGCCGCCAGCAACGCCATGGGCGCCAGGTCGACGAGGATGACCTCGGCGGCACCGGCTCGCGCGGCTGCTGCCGCCGCGACACCCGAACCGCAGCCGAGGTCGAGGACGCGCTTGTGGCGCACATCAATGGCGCCCGTGGCGAGGAGCAAGGCCAGGGCCTGGGCTGCGGGCCAGGCGAAGGCGAACATGGGGGGCTCCTCCTCGCGGCCTGTCTCTGCCTCGAGGGCCTCCCAGAGGGGGATGGGATCGTCGATCATCCAGGCCTGTAGAGACGGGCACAGGGGCACAGGAAGCCACGGGGCGTGGGTCTCGATGAGGTGGGGGAAGCGCTCCGCTGGGAGACCTATCTGGCTCTGAATGGCCACCAAGGTGTGGCTCAAGGAGGCTTCTTGTTGCGCTGGCTCGTGCATCAGTGGAGGTTCTTCCAGGCGGCGCGTGGAAAGTCTGCCGTCACCCCGGGGGTCGCGTTGGTCAGCAAGTAAACGGCGCGGCGGTTGCGGGCGTCGTCGGTGTTGTCCGGCGTGGGGTTCGCCAAGACCTCCTCGCCGAAGCCTTGGTAGGCGATGGGGATGCGCAGGTGCTGGCGAAACCAGGTCGCGATGGCGCGGGCGCGGCGCTCGCTCAGGGCTAGGTTATCGGCGCTGCTGCCGACGGTGTCGGTGTAGCCGGCGACATAGAGGGCGAGGGACACTTCGTCGTAGGTGGCGAGGGTCTCTTCGATGAAATCCAGGGTGTGTTGGAGCTTGCCCACCTGATCGGGGCGAATCACCGCCTCGCCGCTGTCGAAGACCACGTCCTCGTGGGGCACGTCGATGGCGAAGAGCTGCACCTCCGCCCAGGTGTCGTCGTTCTCGTAGGCTTCGATGCGGACATAGACCGCGGTGTGGTCAGCGTTGTCCCATTCCAAGCGCACCCGCTTGGTGGGGGTGAGTGCTTGCTCTTGGGCGGCGATGGGACGGCGAGCGCCGTCGTAGACCTCGAGGAGCACCCGTTGGATTTTGCGCTCTGAGGTGAGGGTTAGATAGCCGTCCTGCAAATCCGTGGCGCTGAAGTCGACATGGGCGTCGAGGGTGCGCAGCAGGATCACCTCGAAGTCTCCCTCGATGCTGTGCTTCTCGCCGTCGGGCATGTCGATGTCGATGCGGAGGTCGTAGGTGGCTTGTAGCTGCTTCTGTTCCCAGGTGAAGGTCTTCTCGTCCCCTGCCTGGAGGTTCTTGGCCTCGAAGAGATGGCGTTTCTTGTCGGCGCGGCGGGTGATCTGCGCTTTGACCTTGCGCAGATCCGCTTGGGCTTGCAGGACCAACATCGCGGGTTCGCCGTCGACGATCTGGACGCTGACGCCGTAAGCCAGAGGCGCTTCGCCAGCGGAGGCGCAGAGGGCGGCCGTGGTCAGGGCCGCGAGTACGAGGAAGCAGGCAGAAGCGAGACGCATGGGTGCCTCAGTGGTGCGGGTCAGGAGGATGAGGGCGCTGCGTTCTGTCGTGCCCTGACTTCGGCTTCGTTGGCCTTGCGCAGGTTGCGGCTGATGTGCTGGAGGACTGGGAAGACCACCGCTGGGAAGGTGAAGACCAGGTCGCGGAAGGCACGGCAGCTCAAGGTGAGGCAGGTCAGGGGGCCGACGGAGGCGGCCGAGGCGGAGCGGGGCTCGAGGTCGAAGATGCTCATCTCGCCAAAGAATGCCCCCGGTTGGACCTTGGCGA
>Ga0334883_1002067_pt1 | contig 26445 bp, 12 predicted proteins | sample GraSluR1_MG_6_FD_207230 | JGI IMG/M metagenome (GOLD analysis project Ga0334883, IMG submission 207230) | Sludge microbial communities from methane-producing bioreactor in Wageningen University, Netherlands - Granular Sludge_09_05-R1 | ecosystem: Engineered > Bioreactor > Anaerobic >...
GTAGCGCCCGGTGAAGCAGTCGCAGCGGTGGGGGATGGTGGGGAACGAGGCGGTGTAGGCCCGGGTGAAGACCATCGACTGCGCGGCCAGGGCATCCAGGCTCTCGGTGTGCATCCACTCATTACCGTAGCAGCCCAGGTGATCGGCGCGACAGGTGTCGGCGACGATGACAATAACGTTCATGGCGAAGGTCACCTCGAGGAAGCGAGCTTGGGACAACGGTTCGACGCCGATGGGTGGTGACCTCCGCAATATAGGCGATGGACGACGCCACCTACTGTGGGACATGATGCGAATGCAGGCGGCCTGCGGCGGCCCGCGTTGGAAGGCCGCGGCGGGTGGTCCGGGGAATGTTCCTTCCCGCGGTTGCCTCCGACGTGTCGTCGCCGTTGACTCGCGACCTCAGACCCGCAAACTCGCCGACTCTCCTCGAGGACGCCTATGATACGGATAGTGGCCGTCATCGCGTGCCTGGCCGCGATTTGTCTCAATACTCCGAGTGTGGTGATCTGCATGGCCGACGAGCCCCGGGGCACTACGCTGCCCGAGCCGACCCGGTGGGTGGCGGAACTGCTGCAGACCGACGGCCGCTGCGGCCTGGAGGTGATCTCCGCCGAACAGGTCAAGGGCGGGGTGGAGGTGATCTGCAAACTGCAGTACCCGGACATCCACGGGGAGACGGTGGAGGGCCGGATGAAGCTGTACCTGCCCGAGCGACTGGAGACCGACGGCGTCACTGCGGCGCCGCTGGTGCATGTGGCGGGGTACGAGGCCGAGAGGGGAAGCGGCGAGGGGCTCATCGCCAATGGTGTGGTGGTCTGCACCCCTCACGAGGAGCCAAATAACCCCCTGGTGCGCGGGGAGAGCCTGGACGTCGCCATCCTGCACCGGGTACGGGCGCTGCCCTTCATCGATGATTCCAAAGTCATCGTGCTTGGTGGCAGTGCCGGGGGCTACATGACGCTGCTTTTGGCGGCGGAGAGCTTCCCGCTGTCCTGCTGCGCACCGGACGTGCCGCCGGTGAACGTGGGCTACAATGTGGCGTATCTGATGCACAACCGGGCTTTGGCCTCCGCGCAGCCGGAGGGCCGGGACCACATGAACATGCCGGTACTCAATGCGGTCACCCCCCTGGGAGAGTTCGCCTCGGCGCTCTGTGGCACGGACTACGACTCCGACGTGTGGATGGCCTGCTCACCGATTGCCAGGATGGATGAGGTGACCTGCCCCGCGATCATCACCTGTAGCACGGCGGACCTCCTGGTGCCGGCCGAGCAGTTCGGCCCGGAGATCGCCCGGGAAGTGGACCCGGAGCTGTTCCCGGAGGGCTTCGAGATGCGCATGGAGGCCCTGCTATCGCGGACCTCCAGCCGCAGGACGCTGCTGGAGGTGCTGGATCCGCAGAGGGTCGAGGTGTTCACGGTGCCCGTGCCCGAGGGGGCTCCACGTCTGGGCTGGGACGGCGCGGCGGAGGGTGGCGCCGCGGCGGTGAACGTGCCTTTGCCCTTCAGCAAGGACAGGCAGATCAGCCTCGTCGTCGTGGATGAAGGAGCGCCCGAACCGCAGTGCGGCCACACCAAGCACGCCATCGGCCTGGACAAAATGGCCTTCTTACTGCACCATCACGCCGCCCCGCTGAGCCCCGAGCAGCTCACCTTGCCCAAGCTCTGCCGTCTGATGCAGCGGTACCTGCACCTGGAGGCTCATGCGCAGATACTGCGGCCGGCCGAGGCCCCGGCGCCGTTCCCGGCCAACCGCCTGGACTTCGAGGAGGCGGAGAGGGCCGACGTGCTGCGCGGGCTGCGGACGTACGGCAAGGACCCCGTCTGCCGAGACCGGCTGCAGGAGCTGTACAGTCAGTTGCCGGAGGGGCTGAAGGCGCTGGGGCCGGCGCCGCCGGAACAGTAGGGCCGCCCGGGAGGCCGGCGGCCGCCTCTCCCCTACTCCTCCTCGCCCTCCAGGCCCTGCTCGCCACGCCAGGTGTTGTCACCGAGCCTGCCCAGCCAGATCTCCTGATCGTACTTGTCCCAGTAGCGTTTGACTCCCGGTTTGACCCCCGGCTTGAGCGAGGTGTCCACCTCGCCGCGCCGCGGGCCCGGAGCAATCACGTACGTCTTGCCGGGCTCGGTGGCGAAGCTGACCTCGCGGCCGGTAGTCGCCACCGACTCCGGCTCACCGGTGGATAGCCACCAGGTGCGCCTCTCCGGCAGGCGCAGACGGCAATCGTTGCCTTTGAGGCTCCTGACGGAGACGTATTGCACCCGGCCGTCCTTCATCCGCGCCGAGACCTCGAACCCGCCCCGGGCCAGCAGATCGCGGAACGCACAGTCTCCCATCCGCCCCGGCACCGCCGGGAACACCCGGATGGCGCCCCCATGGCTCTGCAGGAGCATCTCGGTCATGGCGTACAATACGCCGCCCGGCGCCTGGATGAACTGGAAGTACAGCTCGCGGCCGCGCTGGCTGGTGGGGCACCAGAAGATCGCACCATGCCGCGGCCCTTCGGAGAACTGAAACGCCCGGCGCTTGTCGGCCAGCGTCTGGAAGCTCGCGCAGCAGTTGAGCGCGAACATGCCGTTGGGCTTGAGGTGCTCGCTGACACCGATATCGAAAAGGTACCTGTCGGCCACATCTCCCAGGCCCAGCCTGGCCGCCACCGCCACCAGCCAGGGCCAGGTGAGGTCACAGCAGAAGGCCCTGCGGCCCTCGAACCCTTTGCGGATCGTGAGGTCGAACATGGCCTCCATCGTGCGCGCCGCGGTCTGTGCAAGCTCGTGATCGGCGTCCACCTCGTCCCCCGGCACGACCATCGCCAGCAGTCCGGGGTGGTTGAGCCCGATCGGCTCACCGGCGGTGTACGAATCCAGGAATAGCCCGTCCTTCACCGGGTATGGCGGGAACTTCGCCAGGCCGTCCTTGACCTGCCCCAACCAGGGCGTATCTACTCCCAGCACCTCGCAGGCCTGCACGTACGCCTGCCACAGGGGCTTGATGAGCCCAAGGTCGTTGGTGGCATTGGTGCAGGGGAAGGGCCCCTGCTCCGGTGCCCACGAGGGGCCAAAGTGCAGTATTCCATCGCGATTCTCGGCAATTGCCAGGTAGAACTTGCTGCACTCCTCCAGAACCGGGAAGATTTGCTCCCGCAGCACCGCCTCATCCTGCTCGTGCAGCCAGCGCCACCAGAACACCAGGGCATAGAAGCCACCGGTGCACTGCATGATGCGATAGTAATCGCCGGTGAGCTCGACGCCGGTGTCCAGCGTAGCGATGGGGTACTTGGCTCCGTCGATGCCGTACAGCTCCCGGGTCTGGGCCTTGATGATGGGCAGCAGGCGGCTGAAGGTCTCGAAGTACGGCTCACCGACCTCGAGATGGTTGCTGCCGAAGACCCCCCAGTAGGTCATGGCCATGTTGATATCGCCGTGGTAGTCCCCGTGCCAGGGCGGGCTCTTTTGCATGTTCCACAGCCCGCAGAGCCCCGGTGCGGTCTTGCCCCGGGAGGTGGAGGCAAGCTGGTACAGCGATAGATACCAGAGGCTCTCGGCGAAGCGGTCCGAAAGCTCGACACCGGACTTGGCCCAGAAGCCCTGCCACCACCTGCGGTGGGTCTCGCGCACAGCCTCGGGGCCGCTGTGTTTGGCCTCCGCGACGATGCCAAGGGCCCGGTTCTTGGGGTCGTCGCCGTCCATGGACGTCGCGGCGGCGGCGTAGATGGTCCAGGTCTTCGGCCGCCGGTCGCTGTAGTCCAGCTCGACTTCCACCCAGGCCTCGTTGGCAAACAGCACCGGCTCCGCATGGGGGATGTCGCCAACGGCCAGCGCCAGGACGTACTCAAAGCCGTCGGGGAAGGGGTAGCGCACCCACAGCGTCCCGTCCTGCACGCCGGTCTCGGGCATCCCCAGGACCTCGTCGTACTCGCGGAAGAGCGAGACCCGCTGCTTCATGCGATTGGAATCCAGGCCCTGGTGGAGCCACTCGTCCTGCACCTCGGCCACGAGCAGATTCTGGTCGGAGGCCACGTAGCAGTCCAGCCGCGTGGCCTTGTAGTTCGTCTCATAGCGGCAGGTCACGGTGGCCTCGTACAGGCGCAGGCGCTGCGTCTGGGCGAAGACACTTTGATGAAGCGGCAGGAAGTCGTGCTCGATGTCGATCCTGATCCTGCCCAGCGGCTTGGGGTAGGGGTAATCCGCGCTGCGCTCGGCCTCGGCGGCCAGCTCCTCATTGGCCCGCCGCGGGTCGGAACGGAACAGCTCTTTGAGCCGATCGAAGGGCACCTTGTCCGGGAGGCCGGTGCGCCGGTCCCAGACATCCAGCTTGCACAGCCCGATCTCGATGCCCAGCGGCTGCCAGACCATGCCGCCGAAGTGTCCGTTGCCCAGGGGGAAACCGTCTTCCCAGTAACGCGGGGCCTCGTGGTAGATGAGGTCATGCTGCTGCACGAACCGGCCGAGCCTGGGGTGTTCCATAGGTGTGCGCTCCTCGGGGGTGGGGCGTGGCCCGTTCTCTCGCTTTGCCGCCGCCGTCATCGACAGTGGCCTGTGGCCGCCTATGTCACCAGCCACACCGGACTGGTCCACGCCTGCGCGCCCGAGGCGGTCGTGACGCGGAGGTAGTAGAAGACGAAGGGCCGGGTCATGTAGCCGGCCGGAGGGAGAAGCACGTCGGAGAGCGGCAGGGCCTCCTCCCATTCCAGCTCCGCCAGCCAGCTATCGCCCTCCTGCGAGTACACTGTCTCCCGGTTCCGGACCACATCAATGCGGAGTATCTGCGACTCGGCCGCCACCCTGGCCACAAACGGTCGCGGGGCTCCAGGGTCGGGCCGGCCTATCTCTGTGCCCATGCGGCCGCCCGCGATGCTCGCGTCGATGATGATGCGCTCGCCACCGACGGCGTAGCAGTTCCTGGCCTTGATCGCGTCGTAGACGGCGCGCCGCGAGAGCACCGGGGCCCGCACGGCCGTCAAGCCCGGCAAGCGCCCCACATGGGAGGGTTCCCGGCCATAGCCCGAGGGCATCGTGGCATGGCTGTCGGTGCCGGCGACGAAGCCCAGCGGATACCCCATGCACAGCAGGTCCTGGGCGTAGGCCGGGCCGGGGTGGACCTTGCCAAGAGGATTGGGGTTGCCCCGGTACTCGCCGGTTCCCCACTTGGAGTGGATCTCGACGGCGGGCATGCGTTCGGGGCCGAGGTAGGTGCGGTCGGCAAGCTCGCCGTGCTTCCCGGTGCGAGTGGTATGGTGGGGGATAAGGATGCAGTCATACTCCGCCAGGGCCTCGGACAGAGTGCGCGTGTCTCCGCCCTCGTAGGCGTCCACCCACATGGGGGCATCGTCGGCGAAGTACACGTTGTTGTCCCCACCGGCTCCACCGACCAAGGAGGCCTCGTAGCCCAGGAGAGTGACGAAGTCCGGGGGGTCATTGAAGGCCGCCGCGGCGGCGCGCTGGGCGTTCCACTTCCCCACGCTGCCTCGGCCGGTGGAGACGTGATCTGCCGCGCAGACCCAGTCGAGGCCGGTGAGATACCGGGCCGCGATGTGGCAGAAGTCCAGGGACCGGCAGGTGTCCGGGTGGCAGTCGCTGAGCACCGTGTGGACGTGCGGATCACCCCAGAAGATGCGGGGCGTCTGAGCATCGCACCAGATTGGGTTGCCGGGGTACATCACGCCATCCAGCAGCGCCGCCAGGCGATGGAAGCCGGGCTCGTGCACCGAGAAGCCGTCGAGGGTCGCCACCGCGGGCCTTCCGGACTGGAAGACCACCTCATGCGTCCGCCCACGATGGGTGACGGCGGCGGTGCTCTCACATTCCCGGGACGGATAGCCGTCGGCATCCAGGGCCGCGAGCTTGAGGGCGAAGGTCTCGCCGGGACGGACCACGCTGGGCCCGACGACCGACAGACGCACCGCGGGTCCTCCGGGAGCTTCAACGGCGAGCACGCGTTCGAAGTACCTGTTCCACATGTAGGGCGTTCACCTCGTGAGGGCCCAGCGCAGACCGAATGCAGGCCACCGAGCGAAGGGCGGCGGGCGCGATAGCGTTTCCCTGACGACCAACGCCCACGGCGACCGCCCTCAGCTTCCCGCAGCCTCGCCCATTCTCCTCCGTGGAAGGTCCTGTGGCCGCTCAGGAGAAACTGGCGAGCAGGACGTTCACGATCCAGCGAAAGCAGGGATTGCCAAGTGAACCCGTACGCCCCAGCGGGCACCGACGCCATGGCACCGATCGCTCCGGTCTACTCCGGGCTCAAGGCTCTTCACCTGAGCACGCCGGTTGTGAAGGGGAGCCGAGCGGTCAGCCCGATCGTCGCTCCCGCCTCGGGGGTCCATGGGCAAGCGGCGGCCACGATCCAGGAAGCCGTCCGGCGCGCCTGTGGCGTGACGCTGCCTGTGGTGGCCGATGACGCTCCCGAGGCCCGGGTGCCTCTGACCGGTCACGCAATCGTGCTGGGAAACCGTTCCACCAGTCGCGCACTCAGCGCGCTATACGATCGGTTCTTCACCTTCGTCGACCTCAAGTATCCCGGCCCCGGCGGCCATGTGCTGCAGAGCCTGCACAACCCGTTCGGCAATGGCCGCAATGCCATCGTCGTCGGCGGCAGCGATGCCGCCGGAGTCCAGGCGGCGGCGGAGGCTCTGGCGGCCCGGATCCAGGAGCCCAGGGGCGGCGACCTCGTCCTGGGCTGGCTGCAGGACATCCGGCTGCCCGAGGACACCCGCCTGCCGGAGAGCCTGGAGGAGGCCTGCATCTGGGAGGCCTCCGGGGATGCCGGCTCCACGGGATGCTTCGGCTGGAACTGCCTGAGTCGGCGCATGGCGCTTTACTACATGACAGGCGACCCGTTCCATGCGCGGGAGTTCATCCGCCTGGCCTTTCCCGACGAGCAGGCCGTGCGGGAGATCGACGCCGCCGACCAGGAGAACATCGAGGACAAGCGGGACCCGCTGGCCGGACCGTACCACTACGCCGCCCACACCACCGTCCTCCTCTGGGACCTGATCGAGGAGAGCCCGGTCTTCACGGACGAGGAGCGCCTGGCGGTGACCAATGCCCTCTCCCGCCAGCTCGAGCACCGCCGGCATGAGGGCGTTCTGGGCATCGACAAGGCGCCGCCCTTCGTGGGCGACCGCCATCGCGACTGGTCTGCCACGGCTCTGTACGCGCTGGCGAGGTACTTCGCCAGGGACTATCCAGCCGCCATCTGGGACGAGTGCCTGGCGGCGGTGAAGCTGTACTACTCGGCCCTCAACGAGACCTCCTGGCTGGCGGGGCAAAACGACCATCTATTCTGGTACAACACCTACTTCGCCCCCATCTTCGCCTACATACTGCTCAGCGGCGAGACGGAGCTGCTGGAGAGCGGCAACCTGCAGCAGGCTCTCCGGACCCAGGACATTCTGTTCTCGGGCAGTGTGCCGGACTGGGCGCTGTTCACCGCGCCGCTTTCATACCTGACCCAGGCCGCGCACCTCACCGGCGATGGGCGGTTCCTGTACTACCTCAGCCGCTGCGAGCTGATGGCGGAGACCGAGGCCTCCGGCGGCGCACGGCGAGCCGGGCGAGAGAGCCCGACCGACGCGAGCGATCCGGGAACACAGAACCCACCGGGAGCGGTACCGCCCCCCGGCACGATCCGCAGCAGGGACGTCTTTCGCCTCGGGCAGTCCTTCTGGCCGGGACCAAAACTGGCGCCGCGCAGGCCGCAGGAGATGGAGGGGACCTGGACGGTACAGCCCATGCCGAAGGCCATGTGGGAGGCGCGCCGCAGTCCCGTGGCCCCTGAGCAGGCCTTCCTGTGGGCCTGCTACCGCACCGGTTGCGACGAGACCGGCGACCTGCTGCAGCTCAAGGGGCACAACGGCACCGGCCGCAATCCCTATCACACCTTCGCGGTGCTCGAGCTGCGCCTGGACGGCGTGAGCCTCCTCGCCGACTACCACAACCAGGTGCTCACCAGTGAGGAGGGGATGGTGGAGCCCACCATCGCTCTGGACGCCGGCCTGGTGCACGCCGGCGTGGTCGGGCCGACGGCCATCGCCGTTGGATCCGTGCCGCAGGCCGGGTTCTGTGAGTGGCGACGCGCCATCGCCCTGCGCGATGGCGCCTATGCGCTACTCGCCGACAGGCTTCGCTTCGTGCAGGGCCGGCAGAGGGTGCAGATCGCAACGACGTGGGAGCCGGTGGGGTCGGCGAGGCCCTCGGGGGTCGGCGTCGAGCTCTGTGGCGACTTCTCCCGCCCTGTGCCGGACGGCTGGATGCGGATGTACGGGCTGTACGACCCGGACGGCGGGGTGCCGGGGCCCAGCCGCCTTGGCAAACTGCCCCAAGACTGGGTGCGCTTCTCGGCCCTTGATGCCACCTGCGAGACCAACCTCACCGCCCCCGACCGTCTTGCCCGACTGGTGGATTCCGACGTTGTCCTGCTCAAGTCGCGGGACATCGGGGACCGGCTGCAGATGGTGTTCCGCCTCGAGCAGGAGGTGGCCGGGACTGTGTTTGCCGACTTGGTCGGCAGCACCGACCGCGGCACGGTGCGGATCTACCTGGATGGGGAGGTCGCCGTCGAAGCCTTCGACCACTACGAGATGGGCTGGGCGGAGCACCGCGTGCCTCTGGGCGAGACGGTGCTGCGGGCCGGAGCGCACGAGCTGACCGTTGAGGTGATCGCCAGGCGTCCGGGGGAGGGCAAGTGCCACATCGGCCTGCAGGCGGTGACGGTCCGGCCCGAGGGGGTCTCCACCCGTCCCGTACGCCCACATATCTATGAGCTGCACACCTGCGATGGGACGGCGGTGGTGCAGGGCCAGTTCGTCAAGAGCCACTGGTGCGGCACGGTGGAGCCCGGAAACGAGCACATCGCCTTCCACCTGATCGGCAAGCGCGCCCGCGGGTCCGAGGAGGTACTGGCCTGCCGCCGAATCGCGCCCAACGCGGCCGCATTGCGTCTCCCCCAGCCCGCTCTGGCCACGCTCGGTGACTACGCATCTTGCCACGGCGAGCTGTGCCTGATCGCCGCCGACCATCTCCACGGTCGAGCGGTGACCCGCATGGGCCTGGACTGCGTGCTGGTGGAGGCCGACAACCCGATCGACATCGACTGGGACTTCGTGACCGGGGAGGTACACCTGCACCTGACCGCCGACACCGAGGTCCGTCTCGTGCTGGCCAGGGACATGCAGGGCCACAAGGCGAGCTCGGGACAGTACCCCACCACCGAGGCTCACGATCAGTTCCTCCCGGCGGGAGAGCACGTGATGTACGCCGCCCGCATGGACCCGGACACCGCGGAGAACCTGGCCGGCGGGCTGGCCGCATTGCTGCCTGCGCCGACGAGGCCCCCGGCCGCGGGAGCCTCCCGGCCGGGCTCGCGGACACCCACGCCGGCGTATCGGGCAGCTCTCGGCGCCCCCGTGACGGCACTGCTTGCCACACCCCTCGGTGCCTGCGCGGCGGCCGGCGAGGCCCTCCACATCCTGCAGCGGCCCGCCCGGGTGGTTCTCGAGACCGGCTCGCCGATTCGCGCCGCCTGCTGGTGGCAGGAGGCCGGGCTGCTCCTGGCAGGCTGCGCGGACGACCGCGTCCTGGCCTTCGACCTCGACGGTCACACCCGCTGGCAGTTTCACTCCGAGATGGACCCCGCGGTGTACGAGACCGGCAAGCAATACTGGTTCCGCGCCGCACACCCGGGCATCCACGGTCTTGGGGGCGGCGTGTTTCTGCGCGGCGAGCCCCAGGCCTTCGTGGGCAGTGCCTGCACGCTGGAGATCCTCGACCCGGACGGCCAACTGCTCCAGCGCATGCCGGTCTTCTGGGGGCCGGGGAGGCAGTTCACCCTCATCGATAGCCCGTCGGGCGGCAGGGACCTGCTCATCGCTCGCTGGCCCAATGACGGGGAGCATCTGGCCGTGCTCAATAGCGAGACACTCGGCCTGAGCCATGGATTCCTCGCCACGCCCCCCGGCCACACGCAGGTCAACGGCTGGACGGCGATGAACCGGGTGGCCACCTTCTACGAGGATCTCGATGGCTCCGGGCGGAAGGTCGTCCTGTCGGCGATCAACGGCGTGGCCAACCGGGTCACGAGCTGGGACGCCGCGGGCACGCCCCTGCACAATGCCCAGTTCGTCCCCGGAGAGAAGGCGCCCGCGGTGACTTTGGCCGACATGGACATCGGTGATGCCGACGGGGATGGTAGACAGGAGGTCTTCGTCGCCTGTCAGGACGGCGGCCTCGTGGCCCTGGACTGTGGGCTGGCCAGGCGCTGGAGCCACCCATTCGAGGCGCCGCCGCGGTCGGTTCGCTACCTGCCTGAGTTGGGGCGGGTCGTGGTGGGCTGCGATGACGGCGGTCTGTGGACGGTGGACGGCGAGGGCCGGTCCGTCGCCCTGGGGCAGGTGACGGGCCGGCCGATGAGGACGCTGGCAACGCACCGCCACGGCGCCCCGGCGGTGGCGGTCGGTACCGACCTGGGCGAGCTGGCGCTGTTTGAGCTGGGAGCGTAGGGCAAGACGGCCGTTGACGGGAGCGTGACCAACGCACGGCATCATCCTTCAGCGTCTATCCGCATGGGAGCGATCAATGGGCAAGCCCGACGATTTCGTCAAGGCCATGACCTTCGATAGTCCGACTCTCATCCCCGTCAGTGTGGGCATCCTTCCGGCCGCCTGGATCAAGCACCGCGAAGCCCTGGAGAGGATCGTCGCCGAGCACCCCGGCATCTTCGGCGAGATCAACCCCGGTGAGCGTGACTTCGACGCCGTGGGGGGCACCTACGTGGAGGGGGAGCACGTCGACCCCTGGGGCTGCGTATGGAGCAATGTGCACCACGGGGTCGAAGCCTTCGTCACCGGCCACCCCATCCCACGGCGCGAGATGGTCCGCGACTACAGGGCGCCCGCCCCCGGCGCCGGCACACCCCATGGGTTCATGTTCCTGCGCCTTACTTACCTGCGCGGCTATGAGGAGATGATGATCGACTTCGCTCAGGAGCCCCCCGAGCTGCAGATGCTCATCGATCTCGTCCTGGAGTACAACCTCGGCGAGGTCAGGGCCGCCCTGCAGGCGAACCCCGGCATGCGCTACTTCGGCGACGACCTGGGCCTTCAGGACGCCCTCCCGATCAGCCCGGCCAAGTGGCGGCAGTACCTCAAGCCCTGCTTCGCAGCGATCTACGGCCTGTGCAAGGATGCCGGCTGCCGCGTATACATGCACACCGACGGTCACATCATCCCGATCATCACCGACCTCATCGAGTGCGGGGTGGATGTCATCAACCCCCAGGTGGGGGCCAATGGCCTGGAGAACCTGGCCCGGGAGTGCAAGGGGAAGGTCTGCGTGGACCTCGACCTCGACCGCCAGAAGTTCCCTTTCTGGCGGCCTCAGGACATCGCCGCCCATGTGGCGGAGGCCGTCGATGTGCTCGGAGCGCCGGAGGGCGGGCTCATGCTCAAGGCCGAGATCGGCCCGGAAGTGCCGCTGAGCAATGTGGAGGCCATCTTCGCCGCGCTGGAGAGGGAGAGGGCGAGGTTCCTGTAGTCGGGCGCCGGTGGACGGATAAACACAGAGACACAGAGACGTGGAGAACGGCTTTGAGAACGGCGGAAAGGGCAACGAAAGGGGAGTGCGACGGATGCGGAGCTTGATGGCGATGGCGATCATCCTTATGTGTGTGGCTGCAGGGGCGCAAGACGGTTCGCAGGTCTGGTTGCTGGACACCGATGCCGACGGCGACGGTGTCGCCGACGGCTGGGCCTCCAACTCCGACGCCGGGGAGGCGGAGTTCTGGCTGGGGGAGGGCCTGGTGGGAGAGAAGGTGCAGGCAGTGATCGGCACGGCTGCCGGTGACGGCGTCTACCGCCGGATCGAGGACCTCGACCCGGAAGCCACGTATCTTCTGACCGCCGTGGTCGGGGTGGACCGGGGCGGCATCACCTGGGGGCCTGAGGGCGTCAGGTCCAAGTACCTGCATGGCTACGGCAAGCCCGTGGAGAGCCGCATCACGTTCAGCGGGCACGACAGCGTGACGGTCGTGTTCTACACGCTCGTCCCCGAGGCGATCTTCCGGGTGAACCGCCTGGAGCTGCGCCGCATTGAGCCCGAGGAGCTGCCCATCGAGGAGAAGACGGGGCTGCACCTGATCCCCAGGCCGCTGATGCTGGAGGAGGGTGCCGGCGAGGGCCTCAAGCTTACCGCCGACACGACGATGGCCTTCGTCGGCCTCGATCGCGGTGAGGTGAACCCTGAGCTGTTCCGCGAGGACCTGGGTCTCCCCGAGGGGACGCTTGCGGACGCCGCGGTGGCCGACGCGGACATCGTGCTGTGTGCCCTCGAGAGCCTCCCCGTGCTGGCGGAGAGACGGCCCGACCTGGGCCGGGATGCCATCCGCGACGGGTACCGGCTGATCGTCTCGGACAAAGGCGCCATCGTCCTGGCCAAGACGCCGACCGACGCCTTCTACGGCCTGATGACCCTGCGGCAGCTCTGCGTGCCGGACGGCGCAGGAGGCTACCGCGTGCCGGCCGTGACGATCCGCGACTGGCCCGCGATGGGGCTGCGCGCCACCTATCAGAGCGGCGCCATGCCCTCACCGGACAACCTGGAGCGGGCGAGGTACCTGGCCCGGCTGAAGATGAACGCCCTGGTCATGGAAGACAGTGTCTTCTACCACCTGGACGAGGGCGACAACCTGGCCAGGGTAACGGGCTACTTCGACTACCTGCGCTCACTGCACATCGAGCCGATTCCGCTGGTGCAGAGCTTCGGCTGGGGCTTCATGGTGCTGTCCGTGGATCCCCAGTGCGTGGAGGCCCACTACGCGCAGGACCGGGAGATGGTCTTCATCGCCCGAGACGGGCTACCCGCCGACCTCGAGGGCGACATCCCGGAGGGCAACCCGGAGCTACTGGTGACCACGGGAGCGCTGACGACCATCGAGCAGCCGCTGACGAACCCGGGCCTGGAGCCCGCGGCCGACGGCGGCCTCCCGGGCTGGACGGCCGACCGCTGGGGGGAACAGGACGGAGCCGCCCTCGACACGGAGGTCAGCAGCGAGGGTGCGGCCTCCCTGCGCCTGAACCGGGACACCTACGGCATCATCCGCACCTTCCAGGACTTCGAGCTGCCCGCAGACGTGACGGCACGGTTCACGTGTGACACCAAGACGCAGGACGTCACCGGCATGGCGTACATGGAGGTCTATCGCATCACGGAAGAAGGCGAACTACTGGGCGGTCCGGCAGTGATGGGCCCGCGAGTGGAGGGGACAGGGGGCTGGCAGCCGGTGTCGATGTCGCTAGGCACCGGAGAGCACCGCCACTATCGCATCTACCTGCGGATCCAGGACGGGACGGGCACGGCATGGTTCGACAACCTCCGCGTCAGGGCGAGCCACGAGGTCTTGCGCAATCTGGTGCACGTGGAGGACAGCCTGGAGGTCAAGTCGCCCGAGGGCACGCCCTACGAGCGGGGCAAGGATTACGAGGTCATCGCCGGGGAGACGAGGTTCCCCTTCGAGTGGGAGGCCGAGCCGTGGTGGATCGTGCGCCTGCCGGAGGGTGAGATACCCGCCGGCGGCAAGGTGTTGGTTTCCTACGAGTACGCTCCGGCCGAAGCGATGACGTACTGCCCCACCGACCCCCGGACGCAGGGTATCATGCGCAAGGCTCTGGCCGACACGGCCACCAAGCTGGGCGTGAGTCGTATCCACATCGGCCACGACGAGCCGCGCTGGCTCAATACCTGCAGGGCCTGCAAGGAGCGGGGGCTGAGCAATGCCGAACTCATGGCCGACGAACTCGTGAGGATGAACGACTTCGTCAAGACCGCCAACCCGGACGTGCGCGTGATGATGTGGGCCGATGCGCTGAACCCCTTCCACAACGCGCCGTACCAGCAGCTCGAGCCCGCCAATGAGATCACCCCCAAGGACATCATCCAGTGCGTCTGGTTCTACGACGCCCACGATGACATCGTGGAGGGCCGCAGCCTGGCGTACTTCCACGAGATGGGCTATCAGACCACGGGCAGCCCCTGGTTCGATCCCGAGAACACCTGGGACTGGGCGCGGGAGTGCGCGCTGGCCGAAGGCTGCCTGGGGCTGATCTACACCTCGTGGGGTGACACGAACAGGGACCCGTGGGCCTCGTTGCCGCTGGCGGGAGCCTTCTCGTGGAACCCGGACGACCCGGCGGCGCCGGAGGCGATACCGTGGGACGCGGCCGAGGTCAACCGGTGTTGGGGGGTACTGCAGAGGGTGGGAGAGTGAGGAGCTGCCCTCTGTCGGCGTCGGACCTGGTGCCGACCCACGCATCTCGCAGGCCCGGGGGCAGAGCACGCCGCGAACGTCGCGGGGCTCTGCCCCTGCGGGGGCGGGGCAGAGGGAGCGTGAACGGACAGCCCCAGATCGGCGTTCGCTCTGCCCCTGCGGGGGCGGAGCAAAGCCCTACGGCGTTGACCGTCTGCCGGTCCTGTTCGGGATGTGGATGACGGTGAGCCCATTGGGTGGTCTACCTCCGCTGCAACTCACGCAGCAGTCTCCGCGTCCAGACGGAAGCCTCCGCGCGGTACCCATCCGGGTCACCGCCATCAACGACGCGCAGGTCGGCCACCAGGCGTGGACCCACCGCGCCCTCGCCAAACAGCGCCTCGAGGTAGTCGGCCAGGTCATCCAAGACGGCGGCGTCGAGGGATTCTGCCAAGTGCCGGGCCAGAGCCGGCGGGCCGCCGGGGAACGTGCGGATGAGTGCGAACAGGTCATAGACGTGCTTGGCCGCCGGGCCGCCTCCGGTTCCGAGGGCCGCCTTCACCTTGGTGACCAGCAGACCTGCCAGGCCGGCGACGTACACCGTCGCCTCGGCCACTTGTCCGGTGGGTAGACGGCCGCGCAGGAGCATGGGGCGACGCAGGCGCACGGCGATGTCGCCGTCCCAAAGAGGCGCGAACTCGTAGCCCGCCACGGATACCGTGCCCCCCGGGTGTCCGGCCGGCGGCAAGGCCATCATGTCAACCCGATAGCGATTGCCGCTTGGTAGCTCGCGAAGCCACTGGAAGCGATCCGGCCCGACGTAGCTCGATGACTGCAGAAGCCGCACCATCCGCTCGATGCGCTCCGGCACCGCCCACCCAACGGCCACGTCCACATCCATGCTGCCGCGGTGGCGAACCGGGGTGTCCGCGCTCCGCCTCTGGTGGTACTCCGTGAGGGCATACACGGCCCACCCGCCGACAAGGCAGAACTCGGGTAGGGCTTCCTGAAGCAGTACCCCCAGTTCCAGCACAACGCTGTAGCACTCGCGCTGCTGAAGTGGGAGCAGGTCGTGAACCTCCACCACAAGACACTCATCACCCATGGCCAAGCAGCTCCTTTGCGAGCTCTTCAGCTTGCTCGGCATGCCGCCCACCCGCCGCACTCATGTCAAGGAAGAGCTGCACAGGCGACACTGGTACGGCTTTTTCGCGGCAGAAACGCGCGGCCGCGGCGGCCGGGAGGTACAGGATGCCCTCATCTGGTGCCGACTGCAAGATGACATTGGGTCCCGCGAGCACCGGCTCCAGGTCGGCAGCCCGTACGAGCTCGCTCTCCGGCCCTGCCACGTAGGCGTGGACGACGTCATCGCGAAGGAAGCTCCCATACCGGCCCGCACCGGCAGACAGGGTGAGGCCCAGACGCACCCCGCTGACCTCGGCTGCCCGCGCGAGAGACTCCACAATAGCGTCGGTGCTGGTGGCCAGGGCGCGATACCTCCCGGCCGCACGTAGACCACGGCGCCAGGTATCCCGCCAGTAGTACGCCCAGGTGTTGATGAGGTCGCCCGGCCTGTGGATGGTCACCTTCTTGGTCGGTCCACGTCCGGTTGTGTCTGCATACTGCTCGGCGAGGAGGAAGCCCACCGTCGTGTGCGCCGTGTAGGGCGTCACGGCCGCCTCGTTCGCCAGGTCAGTCTGGTGCCAGTGCCGTCCGGGGTGCGATAGCAGTACCCGAAGCACCCGCTGGCGCTTCACCGCCCGTGGTCCAAACACGGACGCTTCCGCCGTGGGCACGCGTCCGCAGCTCGCAAGGCCAATAGACGCTTCGCGGGAGAGTGACACGACCGGTTTGTCTTGGCCTGAGCGCTCGATGAAGAGCCCTGGGACGCGTATCCGACACGCTCCGTACAGGTCGATGAAACCGATGCCGCAGATCCGGCCGCCTGCGGAGTCCACGGTGGCCTGATCCATCTCCGTCAGCAGACGGACCAGGGGCCGAGGCGCTCTGGGGAAGAAGAGCACTGCTGAAGTCCGACTCACGGGACCCTCGGCGGCCCGCACGGCGGCCTGCAGACGCTGGGCCGTGTCTCTCACGGTCCCGGCCCTGGGAGCCACGACCATTGCCACGTGCAGCGATCCATCGGTTCCTTCCGAGGCGATCCGCAGCCTCACCTGCCCCTGCCCCAACTCCGTCTCGGCTCCCGCCAGTCGCCAGCCTGTGCCCCTCAACGCGGCTTCCACGACTCCCTCCAGGGCACTGCCGAGAGTGTCCTTGTCAATGCCCATGCCGGCCCCCGATCTGCTGCGACGAGCATATTTGCTATACTACAAATATACCCCTTCTAGCAAATATCACAAACCCCTAGGTCCAGAACGCATACTGCGGCTTGCGCGTCAGCATCGCCAGCAGCGACCACAGGCCTCCCACCGCGAACTCACCCAGAACCACCCCCAGCGCCAGAGGCAGGCCCCGGCGATAGGTCTTGGGCCCCTGATAGCGCATGATCAGGCCCTTGATCCCCCAGCCGATGAGCAAAGGCAGCCAGATCAGGCCCGTCGTCCAGTCCGCCGCGATGGCGTACGCGATGGGGTGGAACTGCCACCAGACGAACCGCGTGCGCATGAACATCAGAAGCGAGGCGAACCCGAAGCCAAACACGATGCCGATCAGGCCCGACCAGTTCGGCGTGTACGGCTGCTGCAGCCAACTGCCGATCAGCACCCACCCCCCCGGCGACAGGCGCCGCGCCGGCTCGCCCATCTGCTCGACACCCTCCCGGAAGCACAGGTGCAGGAGCGCCCACACCGCCGCATAGCAGCCCAGGACCGTGGCAAGCCCCATCGCGGTGGTCATCTGCCGGCGGTTGACCCCCAGGACCTCCCCGATCTTCATGCCCTCGAGCTGGTGCGGCATGGGGACTCCGGTGTACGCGCGGTTGAAGCCGAAGAACAGCGCGAAGGAGGAGAGCTCCCGTGCGGTCATGTTGCGGGTGCCGGTGAAAGTCAGAAGGACGTGGTCCGGCCCGGCGAAGTGGAAGCCGTGGGTGGGCGCGCCGGCCTCGGCGCGGACCTTGGCGATGGCCGTATTGATGACCAGGTAGAACACAATGTAGAACAACCCGATCCCCGCGGGCATCCCGAGGCTTGCGCCGAAGGCCGTGGTCAGGACGAGCCCGATGGCGAGAGCTCCGAAAGCCAGCCGATACTCACCGGCCTCCGCCGCCGTGACGGCCGACCGTCGGTCCTCAGTCTCCTGCGCCCCGTGCCAGACGGCGCTCCACACCGCGGCCAGATGCCTGCGCGCGGCCCACAGGCTGAACACCACCACCGCGATATAGCTGCCGATCCCCTGCTCTAGCATGGCCGGCGGGTAACTGTGGCCCGAGGAGGTCCACGGGTAGGGGGACGGGTAGCCCAGAGCCGAGAATGCGAAGCGCTGCAAGCGGAAGAAGAGGAGAAAGAACCAGGTGGAGAAGGTCAGGTCCGAGGGGAGGAAGTACGCCGTACCGATGATAAACGGGTAGAAGGCGATTCCTGTCGTCGTCAGCGCCCCCGACCAGCGCGGAGAGAAGCTGAGCCAACTCACCTTGACCTTGAGCATCGGCAGGACCGGGAAGTGCATGGATAGCCCGTTGACGATGTCGATGATCGCCGACAGCGCGAAACCCAGCCACATCAGCTTGCTGCGCCATAGACTGTGGGTGCCGGCGGCCGTCATCTCCAGCGGCAGAATGGTCAGTGGGAAGCTGAGCTTCTCGTGCTGTGTCCACTGCCGCCGGATCAGCACATTGATCGCCAGACACATCATCTGCAACACGGCGATGAACGAGGCCCACAGAAGCCCGGGCAGGAGCCACGGGCGATAGTTCTCGGGAGAGTAGAGGCCGACGTCTCCCTCGTAGAAGTTGCGCACCGCGGTGGGGTCGGAGACCACCGCGTGCAAGGGCAGGTAGGGCAAGAGTCTCTCGGCCCACTGGTTGGCGTCTGTCGCGTAGCGGAAGGGGTAGGCCAAGGAGGGGATGAGGATGGCCATGAACTGGTCGCCGACGATGCCGCTGGAGGCGCCGATCATGACGTAGATCACCAGCAACTCGGCGCGTGAGAGCACGTGGCGCGGGGAAAGCAGGCGCAGCAGGGCATTGACCCCGATGAGCGCGGCCAGGAGGATCACTGCGTGGAAGAAGATGGACAGGTAGGTGGGGCGCCCGCCGTAGATGTTCTCCATGCCGGCGACCCACAGGCTCACCAGCGGGACCAGCAGCAGTCCCAGGAGGATGCTGCGGGGCCGCAGAGCGGTCTGGTCCTGCCGGGCCCTGGACGGCGGCATGGACGGGAACCTCGCAGGTAGCGCGGCGAGTGCTCGACCGCGGGGCCACGGCGGCGGCGCCGCGGGGACTGCCGTCGCAGGCGCCCGCGGCCTTCTCCGGCCCCGAAGGCAGGACCAGACGGCCGGCGGGCGCCCGCACACCGGTGCCCATCAGGGCAGAGGCCGGCTCAGCTCTGCCTCCCGGCCGCGGCCGCGCCGTTGCCCCCACCACGGCTCCGGGCGATGAGCTTGAACACCTCCATCACCAGCAGCACCGACAGGGCCAGCCCCAGCGCCCACAGCCACTGCATGGGCTGCAGGGACTCCGTGCGCAGGAGCCGCTGCATGAAGGGCAGTTGCATGCTCAGGATGTGGATGCCCTGGGCGATGAGCACCCCCAGTACCAGGATCGGATTGCGCGCGATGGGCACACCGAAGGCCGAGACGTACTCGGAGCGGCAGTTGAACACGTGCACGTTCTGGAACAGGACCATGACCAGCAGGACGATGTTCCTGGCCGAGGTGACCCCGGCTTCGGTCGCCCCGAAGCCCTGCATCTCCACGAGCCAGTACCACACCGCGAAGGCGACGGCACCGATGGTGAGCCCGGAGGCCACCGTCTGCCCGGTCATCAGAGGGTTGAAGATCCGCTCATTGGGGCGCCGCGGTGGACGCTTCATGGCCCCCGGCTCGCCACCCTCGAAAGCCAGAGCGACGTCCTGAATGCCGTTGGTGACCAGGTTGAGCCAGAGCAGTTGCACCGCCAGCAGGGGGATCGGGAGCCCGGACACGACGGCGGCGGTGAACATCACCACTTCCGCCGCGCCGGTGGAGATGAGCAGGTAGATCACCTTGCGCACATTGCTGTAGGCGAAGCGCCCCTCTTCCACCCCCGCCACGATCGAGGCGAAGTTGTCATCCACCGCAATCATCGAGCCGACTTCCTTGGCCACATCGGTCCCCGAGCCCATCGCCACGCCGATGTTCGCCCTGCGCAAGGCCGGGGCGTCGTTGACCCCGTCGCCGGTCACGGCCACGAACTCTCCCCCGTCGATGAGGGCATCGACGATCTCCAGCTTCTGATTCGGCGAGACCCTGGCGAAGACGTTGCTGGACCGGACAAGCTCGGAGAACTGTGGCCCCTCGGGGTCACCGGCATCGCTCAACTGACGCCCCGTCACCACGGGGTCCTCGGCGCCGGCCAGCCCCAGGGAGCGGGCGATGGCGCCGGCGGTGGCGGGGTGGTCGCCGGTGATCATCAGCACCCGGATTCCCGCCCGCTTGCACGTCGCCACCGCCTCGATGGCCTCGGGCCGCAGCGGGTCGATGAACCCGGCGAGCCCGCAGAAGGTCAGGCCAGACAGGTCGTGTGGACCGTAGGTGCCAGCCTCGCCCGCGTCTCCCACCGGGCCGCCGGCGACCGCCAGGACCCGCAGTCCCTCCTCCGCCATGGACTCGGCCATGCGCTCGATGCCCTCGCGATCCGGCGCCACCGTACCCTCGGAGCCGTACGCGCTGCTGCAGAAGCCCAGGATCGTCTCAACGGCCCCCTTGACCGCCACATGGACGACGCCGTCGGTCTCGTAGAACACCGCGGAGAACTTCTGCTCCGACTCGTAGGGGATCTCGCCCCGGATGGCCACCTGCCCCCGGACCTCGGTCGGGTTCAGCCCCAGCTTGTAGCCCAGGGCGAGCAGGGCCACATCCATGGCATCACCGCGATGCTTCCAGTCGTCCTCGCTGCGCTCCAAGGTGGCCTCATTGGCCAGTATCGACAGACGGGCCAGATGCTCCAGATAGGGGACCTCCCCGGTGTTCGCCGGCGTGCCCCCATCGGTGCTGACCTCGCCCTCCCCGTTGTAGCCCTCCCCGGAGACGGAGAACCCCACACCGTCGGCCAGCACCACGCGGCGCACCGTCTGCTCGTTCACCGTCAGCGTGCCGGTCTTGTCGCTGGCGATGACGGTGCAACTGCCCAGACTCTCCACGGCGGTGAGCTTGCGCACGATCACATTGCGCTGCGACATGCGCCGCGTCGCCACGGACAGGGCCACCGTCATCGCAACAGGCAGGCCCTCGGGGATAGCCGACACCGCCAGCGCCACCACGAAGAAGAAGATCTCCTTGATACCGCTTCCCTGGTGCCACAGCAGGGTGGCCAGCACAACGCTGATGCCCCCCATGACCATGGTGATGACCCGGATGAAGCGCTCCATCCGCACCACCAGAGGCGGCTTTCCGTGCTCGGAGGTGGCGACGCTCTCGGCGATCTGCCCCACCTGGGTATCGGCTCCGGTGGCCACCACGACTCCCAGGCCACGCCCGGAGGCCACCACGGCGCCGGCGAAGGCCATGTTACTGCGGTCACTCACCGCCGCCTCCGCGGCCAACTGCTCGGCCCGCTTCTCGGTGGCCACCGATTCTCCGGTGAGGAAGCTCTCGTCTGACGTGAGGTTGTTTGACTGCAAGATGCGCAGATCGGCGGGAACCTTGGCCCCCGATTCCAGAAGCACGATGTCGCCGGGAACCAGGTCCTCCGAGGGGATCTCCTGCTCCCTGCTCCCGCGCCGAACGGTGGCGCGGATCCTGAGCAAGCTCTGCAGGCTGGCCGCACTCTTCTCGGCGCTGAACTCCTGATACGCCCCAAGGCCGCTATTGAGGGCGATCACCAGCAGGATGAAGATGGCGTCCTTGATGTCGCCGATGGCTACCGACGCCACGGCGGCGCCGATCAGGACGAAGATCAGTGGGTTCAGAATCTGGGAGAGCAGCACCATCCAGATGGTCGGGGGCTTCTTGGCCGGCAGCGTATTGGGGCCACACGACTCCAGTCGCCGGGCGGCCTCATCCTCGCTCAGCCCGCCCGTATCGCAGGCGAGCTTTTGCAGCACATCCTCCTCGGCCAGGGCATGCCACGGGTAGAGCCGATGGTCGCATTCGTGCATTGAGCAACCTCGCATTCGAAGAAGGGTCCAGCGAGACCGGTCGCCGTGAGCAAGATGCCGTCACGCTCTCGCCGGTGTGGCGAGAGCGTCCTGTACGCGTCCTGTCACCACCACCACCGGCCTCCTTTCGCCGGGCGAACCGTAGTACCTATTGGCCGCGGAGCCCCTGGATTCCTTCGCCGCACTCCGGGCCGGTCTCCGGCCACGGAGGTACCGCTCGGTGCGCCCGCGAACTGCCTGCCCGCCCAGACCCTTACCGGAGGCTCAAGATGACCTCGAGAGAGCGCCTGCTGGCCCTCCTGCGCGGCGACATCCCCGACTGCGTCCCGGTGATGCCGGACACCTCCAACATGATCCCGGCACGCCTCACCGGCAAGCCCTTCTGGGACCTGTACCTGTACAACGACCCACCCATCTGGGAGGCCTACATCGACTGCGCCAGGCACTTCGATGTGGACGCGCTCATGGACGGCTACGCCCCGCTTGTGTTCCCCGAGGAGCACCCGGCCCACGACGGCCCGCAATGGGAGCGGTTCATCGTCCAACGGACCCCCGAGCGCATCGTCACGCAGGCCTCGTACCGCGAGGGCGGCCGGCGCGTATGGGCCAAACATGTGGACATCTACCGCGTGGCCGACCCGCCGGTGCACGGCGTCTCGCACCGGGTCGCACGACTGCCCGAGGAGCCCGAGAGCTGGGAGCCGCTGGAGGGCGTCAAGCCGGTGGATCTCGGGCCCGAGAACTTCAGGCGGCTTAGGCGCCTCATGGGCGACCAGGGGCTGGTGGGAGTCTTTGTCATCAGCAGTTGCGTCCTGGGCAACGAGCAGATGGTCTACGACTACTACGACAATCCCGCCAAGTACGAGCAGATCGCCGAAACGCGCATCGAGTACGGCGAGCAGCGCTTCCGGCGTATCATGGCCATGGAGGACAGGCCCGACTTCGTCGCCGTGGGCGGCTCCGGAACCCTGATCTGGCAGACGGTGGAGGTTTTCCGCAAGATCGCGCTCCCGGCCCTCAAGCACGTGATCTCCCTGGCCCACGAAGCCGGGATGCCCACCCACATCCACTCCTGCGGACCGGAGAAGGAACTGGTCACGATCATGGCCGAGGAGACGGAGCTGACGGTCATCGACCCCCTGGAGGCCCCGCCCATGGGCGACTGCGACCTGGCACAGCTCAAGCGTCTTTACGGCGATAGGATCATCCTCAAGGGCAATCTGCACACGACGGACGTCATGCTTCGCGGGAGCGTTGACGATGTGATCGCCGCCTCCAAGCAGGCAATCGACGACGCCGGCGGGGGCGGGGGGTTCATCCTGTCCACAGGCGATCAGTGCGGTCGCGACACCCCGGACGACAATCTCCGGGCGATGGTGGAGACAGCCAGGACCTACGGCAGGTACGGATAGGCGCCTGCCGCTTCTTGCGAAGGACCGGCTCGCTCCCTCGGCGAACCGCCCCTTGCCCACACCGATCGCTTTGGCCCACTCCGCTCCGGGAGAAGGATGACCCATGCTTACGGACAGGAAGCTGTTCAGCAAGATCGACAAGATCCAGCAGCGCTACGCCCAGTTGCGCTTCGTCTCCGTGGCGGGCATCGACATGGAGATGGCGCAGACCAAGGAGCATTTCCGCTCCGAGCCCGAGGAGCTCAAGTACAAGCCGGCACCGGTGGGCACCAGGTGGGGCGATAGCTGGCTCACCGCCTGGTTCCGGGGCGATGTCACCGTGCCCGGGAGCTTCCCCGGCGGACGGCTCTTCCTCCGCGCAGACACGGGTGGTGAGACCCTTCTGTTCGTCAACGCCCGGGCCATGGGCGTGTTCGACGACAACCATCCGGTCGTCGCGGTCAAGCTCGACGCCCGCGCCGGTCAGAAGCTCCACATCGCCCTGGAGGCCTACAGCGGCCACAGCTTTCCCGGCACTCAGCCGCAGGACAGCGGCATCGTCGTGCCCCGGAACTGCAGGACCTTCGAGGGCGCCGAGCTGCTTTGGGAGCGGGAAGACGTGACGGCCTTCGTCTTCGACCTGCGCACCCTCGTCGGCCTCATGCACGCCCTGGATGACAGCGGCCTGCGCAAAGGCAAGATCATCGCCGGTCTGGCCCGGGTGGCGCAGGTGGTGGACGCCATGCCTGCGGAGACCTCGGAGGAGAGCTGGCGGCCGAAGCTGGCGCAGGCGCGGGAGACAATGGCCCCGCTGCTGGCGGCCCAAAACGGCACCACCGCCCCCTACATCGGTCTCATCGGCCACTCGCACATCGACACCGCCTGGCTCTGGCCCGTTGCCGAGACCTGGCGCAAGTGTGCCCGCACGTTCGCCTCGATGCTCAACCTCATGGAGCAGTACCCGGAGGTCATCTTCATCCAGCCCGCTCCGTGCCATGCCGAGGCCGTGCGCGACATGTACCCGGAGCTGTTCGCCAGGGTGCAGAAGATGGCCAAGAGCGGTCGCTGGGAGCCCAATGGCGCCATGTGGGTGGAGCCGGACTGCAATATCCCCTCGGGCGAGAGCTTCGTCCGCCAGCTTCTGGTCGGCCAGACCGCGGTCAAGGAGATGTTTGGCTACCGCGCCGACACCCTCTGGCTGCCCGATGTGTTTGGCTACTCGGCGGCCCTGCCCCAACTGCTGCGCGGCGCCGGAGTGGAGTTCTTCTGCACCACCAAGATCGGCTGGAACGATACCACCCGCTTCCCGTACGACAGTTTCGTGTGGAAGGGCATCGACGGGTCGGAGGTGGTGTCGCATTACAACACCATCCACTGCTGGCCCGACCCGGAGACGCTCGTCTCCCAGTGGAACTGGGTGCAGCACAAGGACGTCCAGGACCGGCGGCTGATGTCGTACGGCTTCGGCGACGGCGGCGGCGGGCCGCAGGCGGAGATGATGGAGATCGCCCGCAGGGTCCAGGACCTCGAGGGCTGCCCGCGCACGGGCCATACGACGGTGAGCCGGTTCATGCGGGATCTACGAGACGAGATGGCCCCGCTGCCGGAGTTCTGCGGTGAGCTGTACCTCGAGTTCCACCGGGGCACTTTGACCTCTATCGCCCCCATCAAGCGGGGCAACCGGAAGGCGGAGCTTGCCCTCAGAGACGCCGAATGGCTCTGCACGCTGGCGAGTCTCCGCGGTCGGGATTACCCGGCCGAGCAACTGCTACAGACCTGGAAGACCCTGCTGCTGAACCAGTTCCACGACATCCTCCCCGGCTCGTCGATCGCCCGGGTCGATGACGAGGCCATCGCCGATCTGGCCCGCTGCGTCCGGGAAGCCGAGGGGCTCTCGGCCGCCGCCGCACAGGCCCTGGGAGCCCTCCCCGCCGACCGGTCATCCCGGTCCAAAGCCGGGCCGGAGAGCCCGACCCGCGCGGTGCTGGTGCTCAACAGCCTCAGTTGGGACCGCAGGGGCGAGATCGCCCTCACCGGCGTCCCCGAGGGTCTCCTGCCCACCGGTCCAGGTCTCGAGGCCCAGTGGGTGCGGAGCTTCGACCGTGTAGATCGCCTGCTCATCGGCGGCCTGTGTCTCCCGGCGTTGGGTGCGGTGACCGTCGACCTGGCCGAGGGCACCGCGGAGGCCGACGGTCCCTTCCGTGTGGGACGCGACGAGATCGAGACACCCTTCGCCGTCGTGAGATTCGACGAGATCGGGCGCATCGTCTCGCTGCTCGACCGGGAGAGCGGCCGAGAGATCGTGGCCCCCGGCGGGGCGCTCAATTCGCTGCTCATCGGCGAGGATGTGCCGGACCAGTACGACAACTGGGAGATCGACAGCGATCAGGAGCTCCAGATGCGGCTCGAGCGCCGGCTGCTCAAGCGCGAGCTGGTGGCCGAGGGGCCATTGCAGCTTCGGGTGCGCTGCGTGTACGAGCTGGGCGAGGGCTCCCGCCTCACCCAGGACGTGGTCTTCCACTCCACCACCCCGCGTATCGACTTCGAGACGATGGTGGACTGGGACGAGAAGCACAAGCTCCTGAAGGCCGCCTTCGATCTCGACGTATTGGCCGACTTCGCGCGCCACGAGATCCAGTACGGCCACGTGGAGCGTCCCACGCACCGCAACCTGCCCGGCGACCGGGCGCGCTTCGAGGTCTGCGCCCACAAGTGGACGGACCTGTCGGAGACCGGCTTCGGCGTGGCCCTGCTCAATGACTGCAAGTACGGTCTGAGCGTGCACGGCAAGACCATCGGCCTGACGCTGCTGAAGGCCGGCACGCATCCGGACGACAGAGGCGACCGCGGCCGTCACCTGATGACCTACGCCCTGCTGCCCCACAACGGTCCCTTCCGCGCCGAGAGCGTGATCCGCCCGGCGTACGAGCTCAACGTCCCCGTTCTGACCTATCCGGCGGCGGAAGACGCCGAGGGCTTCGAGGGTCTCGTGCAGGTGGACCGGCCGAACGTGATCGTCGAGTCGGTGAAGTGGGCGGAAGACGGCAAGGGCTTCGTGGTGCGGCTCTACGAGGCGGAGAAGACCGGCTGCCAGGTGCGCCTGAGCTTCGGAGTGCCGGTGAAGAGAGCAATGGAGACCAACCTGCTGGAAGAGGAGATCGGGAAGCTGAAGGTGTCCAAGGGAGTGGTGGACCTGTACCTGAGGCCGTTTGAGGTCAAGACGGTGGTGTGCGGGGTGTGAGGGCGGGAGGGTGAAGGACAACACCGAAGACGACGACGCGGGCCGAGGCGCTGTGTCTGTTTGGCGCAGCCATTCCGGGGGCGGCAGGTCGTTGGTCGTCAGGTCCGAAGGACCGCGCGGCGCCGCGGAGCGGCGCCCCCCAGCGACGGGCTTCAGCCCGTCGAGCCGGGCCAGATGGAGCCCCCGCGCCCGCCAGGGCGCTTGTCCGGATGCGGGCTATCAGTGCAGTGTCAATCATTAGTCTTCGGTTTGGTGGCCGTGCCGTTGCCGTCAGCCCCGCAAGGGGCGGCATACACTAGCCACGGGCGTGAGCCCGTGGAAG
>Ga0334883_1002071_pt1 | contig 26409 bp, 18 predicted proteins | sample GraSluR1_MG_6_FD_207230 | JGI IMG/M metagenome (GOLD analysis project Ga0334883, IMG submission 207230) | Sludge microbial communities from methane-producing bioreactor in Wageningen University, Netherlands - Granular Sludge_09_05-R1 | ecosystem: Engineered > Bioreactor > Anaerobic >...
CCGCTGCTCTTGCGCCCCCTGAACCAGACTGTCGCCGAAATCGGCGCCCACCGCGTCTGGACACCGCCCCCGCCCCGCGCCACGAACCTCGGCGAGGGCGTCATCCTCGCCGACCACGAAGAGGGCTGGGACATCTTCCACCCCGACTTCTTCCGCCCAGACGGCGGCATCTTCGACTTCGAGGACACCAGCGGTAACGGCTTCGCCAATGCTGGCGACAAAGTGGATCTCGACGGCGATGGCGTCTTCGAGTCCACCCTATCCCTCCTCGAAGGCTGCACCCTCGACAACTACACCGACCTCAACCCCCGCTGCGAGAACGGCTATCAGCCCGAGCTCGACTGGCTCTACGTCGACATCAACAACAACGGCAAGCGCGATTTTGGCCCCACCTACGCCAACGCGCCCGCCTTCGGCGAGCCCATCTTCGTCGGCGACGACGTCGACGGCAACGGCCGCATCCAGATCGGAGAGAAGCTGATTCGTCTCAACACCTCCAAGGTCATGGCCATCGACGTCGAGGGCACGGTCTACCGCCGCGGTGCCAACCTGGCCAGCTACCCCGTGGCCAACTTCGACAACAGCCATGGCACGCCCGCCATTGGTATCGCCGCAGGTGGTTGGCCAGGCCTGCGCCGCTACACCGGCGTGGCACCGGCGGCCGATCTCGTCCTCATCTCGCGCCAGACCCAAGTCGAAGCCGTGGCGGCAGCCAAGAGCCTTGGCACCCACGTCATCTTCTACGAGTGGGACAGCCCCTATGAGTTCCAGGACGGCTCCACCGACTTCGATCTGGCAGCCACCACCGCCGCCACCGAGGGCATGGTGCAGGTCGCCGCCGTGGGCAACTTGGCCGGCGCCGATCACGTCTTTCGCCTGACCCAAGTCGGCACCCAAGCGCGCACGGTCCGCCTCTCCACCGACGGCTACGGTTACTACCTCTATCGCAGCGCCTATCTCCAGATCTTCTGGCCGGGTTTCAACATCATGGACGCCACCATCACCGCGCCCAACGGCGACAGCCTGACCGCCCCCAGCGGCATGATCCCCTATGCCGAGGGCTGGCTCCAGGGCATCTTCGTCCAGATCTGGCGCGAGACCTCCGTCCGTGGCAACACCCGCTTCTTCATCTACCTCAGCAATAACAACCTCCCCATCCCCAACCGCACCCTCACCTTCACCCTGAGCGCCAAGAGCGGCCAGGTCATCCCGGAAGTGCGCGGCATCGTCTTCGACGACCAATCCGGCTGGGGCAAAGGGGTCTCCTGGCTCGATCACCTCACGGACGTTGGCTCGGCCTTGATGCCATCCACGGGCGACAAGATCATCGGCGTCGCCGCTTACGGCGGCATCCGCGACCTCAGCACCTGGGGCTGGGGGGACATCGGTGAGCGCCGGGGCTATTCGGGTATGGGGCCCCGCATCGACGGCGCTCGGGTCGTCGACATCGCCGCCCCTGACGACCCCTTCGCCCCCCGCGCCGACGCCACCAGCGCCCATGGTGACTACGTGAGCTTTGGCGGCACCAGCGGCGCCCTCCCCCATGTCGCTGGCGTCGCAGCCCTGCTCAAAGCCGCGCAGCCCACTTGGGGCCACGACCAAGTGGCCCAGCGCCTCATGGAGAGCGCTTTGGTCGACTCCTTTGTCGGACAAGTGCCCAACGAATCTTACGGCATGGGCAAGGTGCGCGCCTCCCAAGCCATCCTCGGCGTGGAAGCCCAGCTCGGTGCCCCGCCGACCCTCTCCTTGACCCTGACCAGCCCGGCCATCGTCGGCCGCACCACCTCCGTTCAAGCCACAGTCACCTCACCCGCGGGCAACGGCGACGCCTGCCTGGTCGGGTGGGATCTGGGCTACACCGGGACCTTGACCCACACCCCCAGCGCCGCCCGCGTCCTCGACGTGGCCATCACCTCCACCGAACCGCTGCGGGTGGTCGGCAAGGCCATCGCCCCCAGCGGCGCCTATGCCCGCGCCCTGCTCACCATCGTCCCGACGGAAGACTGCGCCGTCAGCGGCTGCGGCGAGGCCTGCTGCCAACCCGACGGCCTCTGCGCGCCGTGTCCCCCCGAGCCAGAAGAGGATCTGCACAGCGATGACCCAGACCTCGACGACGCCACTGAGGGGCTTGAAAGCACCGAAGAGTTGACCGCGGACAACAGCCCGGAGTTCACCCCCGACGCGGACGACGCACCCGACCACCTCGAAGGCGATGACCTCGGCCTCCCTGCTGGCCGCAAAGACGATGGCTGCGCCTGTCACAGTGTCCAGCGGGCCCGCCAGATGCCGCCCTGGAGCCTCTTCTTGCTCTGTCTCCTCGGCGCGGCCGCTGTCCTGCGCCGCCGTCGTCGCCCTTGAGGACCCTAGACCCGCCGCCGTCCCTCTCTCGGAACCCGCCATGACCACAACTGGACACAACGGCGCTCGCCGGCCCAAGCTCTTTCGCGACCCCATCCACAACGTCATCAGCCACGACATGCGCAGCCCCCAGGGCCAGCTCCTCGTGCGCCTCATCGACACCAGCGCCTTCCAGAGGCTGCGCCACATCCGCCAATTGGGCCTGGCGCACTTGGTCTATCACGGGGCCGAACACAGCCGCTTTGCCCACGCCATGGGCACGGCCCACCTGGCGGAGCGCTTCTTCGACGCCATCGAGCGCGACCGCCATCCCGCAGATGAACAACGGGTCGTCACGGTCGCCGCGGCGCTGCTCCACGACATCGGCCACGCCCCCTTCAGCCACGCTTTCGAGAACACCTTGGCCCAGAGCCTCACCCTGCACCACGAGGCCTACACCGAGCGCATCATCCTGTGGCCCGAGGGCGACGTCTATGGCATCCTGGCCGACTTCGATCCCAGCCTGCCCCAGCGCGTCGCCGACCTCTTGACCCACCGCAGCCACGCCTGGACCGCCCAGATCATCTCCAGCCAGCTCGACGCCGATCGCATGGATTACCTCCTGCGCGACGGCTACATGACGGGAGTGCAGAACTACCATTACGACGCCGAGCGCATCCTGGAGATGCTGGACCGCGACGACCAGGGCCCCCTGGTCCACGCCCGCTCCCAGCAGGCCGTCGAGAGCTACCTCCTCAGCCGCTTTCACATGTACCAGCAGGTCTATTACCACAAGACCGTCCGCGCCGCTGAGACCCTGATCGAGTCCATCTTCCGCCGCGTCTTCGACACCATCCGCGACGGCGACCGCAGCCTCTTACCCAGTGGCGCCCTCGGCCGTTTTCTCAGCGCCGCCTGCCAAGGACAGCAGCCGGAAATCGCCGATTACCTCGGCGTCCACGACGCCCACGTCTGGGTCGCCATCGACACCTGGACCCACTGCGCCGACCCCATCCTCCGCGACCTCTGCCGCCGCTTCGCCACGCGCAACCTCCTCAAGACCATCGAGGTCGCCCCACACGCCAGCGGCCGCATCTCTACCCTGTGGCCCGACTTGGAGGCCATCGTCGCCGAAAGTGGCTTTGATCCGCGCTACTACCTCGCCTTCGACAGAGCCGAGAACAGCGCCTTCATCCCCTACGCCCCCCCGGCCAGCCCACTCCTACCCTGGGACGAGACGAACCTGCATCCGACCACCCCCCACCACGACATCCGCATCCTTTTGCCCGGCGGCCGCGTCGCCCCCATTCAGGAGGTCAGCGACGTGGTGCGCGCCCTCACGGACATCCGCTACCGCGTGGCACGCTGCTGCCTTCCGGCAGAAGCGCGCCAACGCGCCACGTCCCTCCTGCGCACCCACCACCTCACCGAGGCTCTCTAGCGCCCAGGCTGACCCCTCAGGCCCGCCGCAGCACCACCAGGTTCACCTCCGCCGGCACCCCCAGCCGCATCGGCGGCCCCCAGTAGCCCGCACCGGCGCTCACATAGACCCAGCGCCCCTGCGGCGCCTCATAGAGCCCGTGGCCGTAGCCGTGGATCACATCGGTAAAGAGGTTCAACGGAAAAAACTGCCCCCCGTGGGTGTGACCCACCAAGACCAAATCCGCCTGGGCCGCCAACGCGCCAGCCACGCTGCGCGGTTGATGCGCCAAGAAGACCCGGAAGGCGTCCTCTGGCGCGCCGGCCACGGCGGCGTCGGGATCGCTCTTGTGGCTCGGCTCGATCCGATGCGCCGTGTGATCCGTCACCCCAGCCACCACCAGCTTCGCCCCCTCCCGCTCGATCACCCGGTGGGCGTTGTTCAGCACCACCACGCCTTGGCGCGCCACCTGCGCGCACCACCCCGGGCCATCCCAGTAATACTCGTGGTTGCCCGTACAATAGAAGGCACCGTGGGTCGCCTGCAGATCCGCCAGCGGACTGATGTCCTCCCCCATGTCTTCGACCAGGCCGTCCACCAGATCACCCGTGATGGCCACCATGTCTGGCGACAAGGCGTTCGCCTCGGCCACCATGGCCACCAGGTCCGCTTTGCAAATGGTCGGCCCCACGTGAATGTCGCTGAGCTGCACGATGCGAAAGCCATCGAAGGCCTCCGGCAAGCCGGGCACTCGAATCACCTCTTCTCGCACCACCCGCTTCTTGCGCGCCGTCCACACCCCGACCCCCGTCCCGGCGCTCGCACCCACCACCACGCCTAGACTCGACACGTTGAAGAGAAAGCGTCGCCGCGCCAGGTCCGGCGCTGGCGGCACGGCCGCGCTCGACCTAGCGCGCCAACGCGCCACACCCCACATCACCCCCTTGACCACCAGCCACCCCAGGTCGCGAAAGACCACGAAGGAAAACAGCACCCCTGCCGCGCCCATGAGGCCAAAGCCAATCCACGGCAGCGGCCCGAACCAGGCGCTCTGCCCCAGCATCCTTCCCGCCGCCATCACCGCCGGCCCGCTCGCCCCGAGCACCACGATCCCCGCCCAGGCCAGCCGCCGCCACCGCGGGCGCAAGCCCAGCGGCCCGATGAGCCGCTTCCCCAGATAGGTGCCGAGGATGACGAAGGTCACCAGGGCACCGAAAAAAAACAAAATGCTCTGCCAATGAACCACAGCCTTACTCCGCCGCGCGCAGGACAGGTCGCGCGCTGCCCTCAAAGATGTCCATGCTCCCTTTCACTGGCAAGGGTTTCTGCGCCGCGCCGCGACACCGCTAGGCCGTCGCGACGATCCAGCCGCGCCCCAAAACGGCATCCCCATCGTAGAAGACCGCCGCCTGCCCCGGGGTCACCGCCCGCACGGGCGCGTCGAAGCGCACCTTGAAGCCCGTGGGCGTCGCCGCGTCCGGCGCGATCTCCGCCGCCACCGCCCGGTGGCGGTAGCGCACCTGAACCGTGCAGCGCTGCGGCTCGCGCGGTGGCGCGCCGCCGCTCCACACCAAGTCCTCCACCAACATGGCCTCAGCCGCGAGCTGATCCGCGTCGTGGACCACCTGCACCGTCCCGCTGTCGACGTCCAGCGCCGCCACCCACATCGGTCGATGATGCGACAGACCCAGACCGCGCCGCTGCCCGATGGTGAACAGGTGCAAGCCGGCGTGAGGCCCCAAGACCTCCCCGGCGTCATTGACCACCACCCCCTGGCGCGCCGTCCCCGCGTAGCGCTGGCGCAACACCTCGGCAAAAGGCTCGCCCGCGGCGCCGACCAGGCAGGCGTCCTGGCTCTCAATCTGCTGCGCCGTCGGCAAGTCCAAGCGCGCCGCCACGCTCCGCACCTCCTCCTTGCGCATCTCCCCCAGGGGAAAACGCACCGCCGCGAGCTGCTCGCCCGTCAGCCCCGCCAGGAAGTAGGTCTGATCCTTGCCCGGGTCGTGACCGCGCAAGAGCTGAAGCCGACCCGATGGGTGACGCGCCACGCGCGCATAGTGGCCCGTGGCTACCCCAGCAGCACCTACGCCTTGGGCCCACTCCAGGAGGAAGCCGAACTTGATCCGCTCGTTGCACCACAAGCAAGGGCTCGGCGTGCGCCCCGCGGCGTAAGTCTCCCACGCCGGCTGCAAGACCCGAGCTTCGAAGGCGTCGATGGCGTCGACCACATAGTGGCGCACCCCCAGCTTGCCCGCCACGGCGCTCGCCCGCGCCACGGCGTCCACGCCACAGCAGGAGCGCACGCCGCTGTCTTGGCCATCGCAGCGCTGCAGACGCAAGGTCACGCCGATGACTTCGGCGCCGCTCGCTTGCACCAGGGCCGCCGCGACGCTCGAGTCCACGCCACCGCTCATGGCCACCACGATTCTCTCTGCCCCTGCCATGCTCACCTCGGCTCACCACCCTGACGCCGGCCAGGGCCCGTGGCGGAAACTAAGGAGGGTGACGACAATTGGCAAGACGACGCGCGGCGCGCTCCCCGTGATCGAGACAAACGGCCGCAAAAGGGTTAGCTTTCCGAGCCTGGCCTGAGCGACCACCCCAACCCTTGTGACGAGGTGTGACCATGGAAGCCATCTACCGTTTCACCGCCCCAACGGGCCCTGCCGCCCCCCTCTTGGTCAGCGTCCCCCACGCCGGCGAGGATGAGCCCGAGGACATTCAGAACGCGCTGTTGACGCCACATGCCCGCCGCAAGCGCGATTTCGACCTCTACGTCGACCGCTTCTGGCGCGACGCACCGCAGCACGGCGCCGCCTTCATCGTCGCCAAGTACAGCCGCTACGTCTTGGACCTCAACCGGGCGCCAGAAGACGTCGACGCCGGCTCCGTCCTGGACCACCCCAACCCCATCGGCACCTACAGGCGCGGCCTCTTCTGGCAGGTCACCGCCGCCGGCGAGCCCGTGCAAGGGGCGCCGCTGCCCCAGGCGGCCTACGCCGCACGGGTGGCCACCTACCATCAGCCCTACCACGCCAAGCTCGAGGCGACCTTGGCCCAGATCCAGGACCAATTCGGCCACGTCCTGCTCATCGACGCCCACTCCATGCCCTCCGTAGGCCGGGACGATCACCCCGACCCGGGCCAAGTGCGCGCCGATATCGTCCCGGGCACCAACCTGGGCCGCGCCTGCCCGCCCGACCTGGTGGCCCTCTGTGTCGACACCTTCTCGGCCCACGGCTTCTCCGTCGCCGTCGATCAACCCTACAAGGGCGGCTGGATCACCCGCCACTACGGTCAGCCTGCGGCCAAGCGCTTCGCCCTCCAGATCGAAGTAAGCCGCCGGGTCTATATGGAAGAAGAGACCTTCGCCATCAAAGATGAAGGCGTGGCCAAGCTCCGCGCCGCCTGCCAGGACTTCATGGGCCGCGCCGCCGCCTGGCGCCCCGGCCACTGACCCGAGGAACACCCATGCTCTATCTCGACCACAACGCCACCACCGCCATGGCGCCCGAGGTCCTGGAGGTCTTCCTGGGCGCCGCCAAGCAGGCCTTTGCCAACCCCTCGAGCTCCCACGCCGCGGGCCAGGCCGCCCGCCGCGCCATGGATCAGGCCCGCGCCCAGGTCGCCGGGCTCATTGGCGCTCAGCCACCGGAGATCGTCTTCACCGGCGGCGGCACCGAGGCCAACAACCTGGCTATCCTCGGCCTGGCCGAGGCCCTCAGCGCCCAGGGCGCGGCGGGCCACATCATCACCAGCGCCGTCGAGCATCACGCCGTCCTGCGCCCCTGCCGCCGCTTGGCCGCCAACGGCTTCACCCTCACCGAGCTCCCCGTGGACGCGCAGGGTCAGGTCGCCATCGCCACCTTCGTCGCGGCCCTCCGCCCTGACACCCGTATGGTCTCCCTGATGTTGGCCAACAACGAGGTCGGCACAATCCAGCCCGTCGCCGAAATCGCGCGAATCTGTGCCGAGCGGCGCATCTGGCTGCATTGCGACGCCGTCCAGGCCGTCGGCAAGATCCCCATCGACGTCCAGGAGTTGGGGGTGGATCTCCTCTCCCTCTCGGGTCACAAGTTCCACGGTCCCAAGGGCGTCGGAGCCCTCTACGTCAAAGAAAACACACCCTTGCAGCCCGTGCTCACCGGCGGCTCGCAAGAGCGGCGCCTGCGGCCCGGCACGGAAAACGTCCCCGGCATCGCCGCCTTGGGCGCCGCCGCGGCCCTGGCTGCGCAGGACCTGAACGCCTCCTTTGCCCACCAGCTCAACCTGCGCAGCCACTTCGAACGCCACCTCCAAGAAGCCATCCCCGACGCCGTCATCCACGGCCTGGGCGCCACCCGCCTGCCCAACACCACCAGCGTCCGCTTCCCCGGCATCAAAGCCGGCGCTCTCCTCATCGAGCTGGACCTGCGCGACGTCGCCGTCTCCGCCGGGGCGGCTTGCGCCACGGCCAACCCCGAACCCTCCCACGTCTTAGTCGCCATGGGCCTCAGCCCGGAAGAGGCCCGCGCCACCCTGCGCTTCTCCGCCGGGCGCGAACACCAGCTCGCCGACATGGACCGCGCCGTCGCCCTGCTCAGCCAGGCCCTCTCGGCCTTGCGCCAACGGCGCGAGACGCAATAATGATCCTTACAGGAGCGCGAGCGCGGCCTCGGGCCCACGGCGCCGCCTTTGGACGCTCCTGTCGGCACTGGACCCCACTACCACCCACGGCACCTCACCTTGCGCGCATCCCTCGTCCACCTCTGCGCCGCCCTCTGCCTCCTCAGCATCGCCTGCGATCCTGATGGGCCTGAGACCGCGGGACCCCAGCGCACCTGCCAGCACTATTTCTTCTTCCAGGCCGACCGCGACCCCGCGGGTGAGCTCCTCCGCCCCAGCGAAGTCGCCCTCGTCGGTGATTTCAACCACTGGAACAAGGACCGCCACCCCTTGCGTGAGATCAACCGCCAGGGCCTCTACGCCGCGGCCGTCACCCTCCCCCCGGGGATGCACCTCTACCGCCTCTGGCTCGGCGACCACACCCGCCTCGATCGCTTCAACCCCCTCACCCATTTCGCCTGGAACGATCGGGAGAGCTCGGTGATCTTCGTCGACGACTGCCAACGCCCAGCGCTCCAGGTCGACCACCTCCACGCGAGCCCCGCAGGAAGTCTCGAAGCCACGGTAAGCTTCGTCAGCGGGAGTGGCGGCGCCGCCCTCGACCCGGCCGCCATCACCCTCACCCTGCACCGGGACCAGCAGCCCTTGCCCCCCCCCGCGTACAGCGTCTCAGGCCACCGTATCGCCATCAGCGCCACGGGCCTCGCCCCGGGCAAGCTCGGCCTCCGCATCCACGCCACCGACCGCAACGGGCGCCAAGCCGAGCCCCTCCTCTTGCCCTTCTGGGTCGAGGAGGCGCCCTTTGCCTGGGATGACGCCCTCATCTACCAGGTCGTCGTCGATCGCTTCCGCCGCGGCGACGGCCAAGCCCTACGCGACGACGTCTCCATCTCTTTCTTCCGCGGCGGCGATCTCTGGGGCGTCCACGCCGCCCTCGAAGAGGGCTACTTCGACGCCCTCGGTGCCAACACCCTCTGGCTCTCGCCCCTCTACACCAACCCCGAGGGCGCCTTCATCGGCCGCGACGGGCACCTCGCCGAGGGCTACCACGGCTACTGGGCCATCGCGCCGCGCAGCGTCGACCCGCGCTTCGGCGGTGAAGAAGCCCTCGACGCCCTGGTCGCCGCGGCCCACGCCAGAGGCATCCGCGTCATCGTCGACCTCGTCCTCAACCACCTCCACGAGCAACACCCCTACTTCCAGGCCCAACCCGACGCCACCTGGTTCAACCACCCCAAAGGCGACTGCATCTGCGGCATGAGCTGCCCCTGGCACCTCCATATGCTCGATTGCTGGTTCGACCCCTTCCTCCCCGATCTCCAGTGGCGCAACCCCGCCGTGGGCGAGCAGATGATCGCCGACGCCCTCTGGTGGCTCGAACGCTTCGATCTCGACGGCCTCCGCCTCGACGCCGTCCCCATGATGCCGCGCTTGGCCATGCGCCACCTCCGCCACCGCGTCACCCAGCGCTTCGACCAAGGCGGCCAGCACACCTATCTCCTCGGCGAAACCTATACCATGCAAGGGGAGCAAGCCGTCATCGGCCACTACGTCGGCCCTGAGGCCCTCTCGGGTCAGTTTGATTTTCCCGTCATGTGGCTGCTGCGCGCCGCCTTGACCCACGCCGCCTCCTGGCGCGCCCTCGATGAGGAAGTCCTGGCGAGCGAACGCACCTGGGCCCAAGCGGGCGCCACCATGGCCCCGATCATCGGCAACCACGATGTCCCGCGCATCATCTCCGCCCTCAACGGCGATCCACTCTGGCAACCCCGCGAAAACCCGCCCCCTCAACCCCAAGATCCGACGGTCTTCCAGCGCCTCCTCCTCGCCTGGACCTTCCTCCTCACCCAGGCCGGCGCCCCCGTCATCTACTACGGCGACGAAATCGGCCTCGCTGGCGCCTACGACCCTGACAACCGCCGCAACATGCACTTCAGCGAGCTGAGCGACCTGCAAGGCCAGACCCTGGCCGCCGTCCAGCGCCTCGGCCAAGTGCGGCGCTGCTCCGTCGCCTTGCGCCGCGGCGAACGCACCACCCTCCTCGTCGGCAACGACCTCTACGCCTACGCCCGCGCGGTCGAGGCGGGCCCCTTCGCCATCGTCATCCTCAACCGCGCCAACAGTGAGCAATCCCTCCGCCTCAGCCTCCCGCGGCGCTGGGACTTTGGCCCAGCAGGCCCCAAGGAGCTCTTCGGCGCAGACGCCCAACAAATCGGCACGGACCTCGTACTCACCCTGCCGCCCTTGGGTGCTGCCGTCTTGCTCCAAGAGGGACACTGCGTCCCCGCCAGCCCCGCTCGCCCCTAGTCGCCTTCCCCCTCACACAGGGCCAAGCAGTGGCTCTCCAGGCAACCCTCGTAGGCCCCGATCAGCTCTTGGGCTGGCGTGTGCTCACTCTCGCACTGCGCCTCACAGGAGACATCCTCGCAAGCCTGCCTACACTCGATATAGGACGCGATGAGTTGGATCTTGCCGTAATAAGCGTCCTTCTCCGCGCCACAGTGCTGGTAAGTGCACGACGTACAAGCGTTGACGCAGCCATGGCCGCGCTCCGCATCGATGAAGGCACAGAAGAGCCCCTCCAAGGCACAGTCGCGGCGCACCAAGCCCGCGTCCATCTCGCTGCACACCAGCAGCACCTCCCCCTCGCACGTCCCCGTGGGCGTCACCTCCCCGCACGGCTCCAGCGGCACGACCTCGCTGACGTCCTCGGGCGCCACCTCGGGTGCCACATCCGGTGTCACCTCCGCCGTATCTTCGACGGGTGTGGATTCGCTCTCATCGTCACATGCGGCCAACCCCACCCCAACCACCACCAAGATCGTGATCCATTTGTTCATCGCGCCCTCCTCCTGCGACCCGAGCACCCCCTCAGGCCCCTCGACAACGTAGCCTATCCCACGCGGCAATCAAAGCCCGGCCCACACCATCCCTGGCTATTGCCCTTTTGCCTGGCCTGTGCTTGTCTTCTCCCCTCTGCGGCGCGGCCCAAGGGCCGGCCCCTCACCCACCCACGGCGACTCTCCCCACCTCCGAGGTGAACGTGCGCTCCTGGCTCAAAGAAGCGTGGCTGCGCTTCCAAAGCGAAACCCAGGCCTTGCATCTGCGCTTTGCCGACGGCGCCGTGCAGCCACCTCCCCTTGCCCGCCGCGAAATCACCATCCTCTTGAGCACGGCCGTGCTCTTGGTGATCTATTTCTACTACGGTCGCACGGGCACCTTCTACCAGCTCTGGTGGCCACGCCTCGAGGGCCAGCCCTGGCTAGCGCGCATCGGCCCCGAGTGGTATGACCTCCTCCCCTATGCCTACTGGGCCGCCGCCAGCATCGTGTTGCGCCTCATCGTCCCGGCTCTCATCATCCTCTTCATCCTCCGAGAGAGACTCGGCGACTACGGCTTCGGCTTTGGCCGCACCGCCCATCACCTCTGGCTCTACGCCTGTCTCTACCTCCTGCTCCTGCCCGCCCTCATCTGGCTCAGCACCGATCCTGCCTTCCAAGAAAAGTACCCCTTCTACCGTGCCGCGAGCCAAGGAGGCGCGCACTTCTGGCTCTACCAGATCACCTACGGCCTGCAGTTCTTGGCCCTCGAGGCCTTCTTTCGCGGTTTCCTCCTCTTTGGCCTCTATAAGCGCATGGGCGCCTACGCCATCCTCATCATGAGCATCCCCTACTGCATGATCCATTTCGGCAAGCCCCCCATCGAAACCTTCGCCGCCATCGGTGCCGGCGTCATCCTCGGCGTCCTCGCCCTGCGCACCCGATCCTTCTACCCTGGCTTCCTCCTCCACTGGGCCGTCGGCCTCACCATGGACAGCCTGGCCCTCGCCCCCAACGCCCTGCCCCACCCCTAGACGCCCCATCGCGTTGCGCCCGGCATTGACACACCCCCACCCGGGCGGCAAAACTTCTCTCAGTCCGTCCCCTCGCCCCAGGTGTCACCTCGGCAAGGAGTGAACCATGCCATCCCGTCTCTCGTCGCACCGACGCCGCGCTGCCTGCCCACCAGGACACCCCTGGCGCCACCTCCCTCTCGCCTGCGTCCTTGCCGTGCTCCTGGGCGCCTGTGCCGGCCCATCGGCCTCCTCGGATCACGCCCCTCTCCCTGGGGCCAGCCAGGATTCGCGCCTGCAAACGCCGGCCCCAGAGCTGGTCAAGGTCGACGAGCGCCTCATCGCCATCGATCAAGAAATCCAGGCCATGCGCAACGACCTCAACGACCTCCAAGAACGCGTCGGCGCCCACATGGGGGATGCCGGCGCCAACCTCTACCAGCTCGAGTACCAAGGTGGACAGCTTTACCTCGAAATCGATCAGAGAAGTCTGCTGCGCGTCAACGGCATCGCCATGGGCCAAGATGATTTCTATGTCTTCGCCCGCAACCGCAGCGCCTCTCTCTGCTCCCCCACCCCCATCCTGGTCGTCCACCCAGAGGCCAACTACGACGTGGTGGCCTGGGTCCTCGAGGCCATCTATTCCCAAGGCTGCTCTAGCGTCGACATCAGCGAAAACCGCCGAGCCAATCCATGAAAGCCATCCCCACCCTCCCGCTGGCCCTCGCCATCCTCAGCCTCTGCGCCGCATGTGGCGCCACCCAAGGCGGCCAGGCGCGCCTCGTCGACGGTGAGCCCGAAGTCCAACACCTCGCCGACAACCTCGAGGTCCCCAACCACTTCCTCACCTGCGCCCTACACCGCATCGCCCGCACCCCTTACCCCATCGTCACCTATCTCAGCGGCGCACCCAACGCCCTCTCGCTCTACGACTTCAGCCATGACCTCGGCCAGCTCCGCACCTGGAACATCCACCACCCTGGCGCGCGCGCCTTCAACTACCGCCGCAGCGGCAGCAGCGGCGAGGGCACGGTCATCGGCCGCGCCTTGAGCGAACCCTGCTTCGGCAACGGCAGCGAAGCCAGCCGCGTCATCCGCCAAATCGTCATCCACCGCGCCCCGGGCGACTCCCCCCAGGAGGCCCTCCACCAGCTCATCTACCAGGGCCGCACCACCCACTTCATCATCGCCCCCGACGGCACGGTCTTCCAGCCCCTCGACCCCGTCCACGCCGCAGTCGCCCCCACCCCCAGCGCCAACTGGGCCATTTACATCGCCTTGATGAGCCCACGCCGCACCCATGAGTGGCTCGGCGCCATCCAGCGTTGGGGAGCAGCTTTGGGATCCACAGGCGCTTTCACAGCGCGGCTGGGACACCACGCCGCCTCAGCCATCGCCCCCCCCAGGGATCGCTTCGCCCAGCGCACCACCTGCCAACGCCACCAGCGGCCGGTCTCTACTGAAGTCTACACCGATGACCAGCTCCACAGCGCGCGCCACCTCATCCGCCTCCTCACCATCGACTACAGCCGCATCACCCTCGAGATCCCCATCCAAGCCGACGGCAGCCCGCTCACCGAGGTCTTACCACGCGCCGAATTCCACGTCGGCGTCATGGCAGACTACCACACCCGCGCCGACTCCATCGAACCGGGTTGTCTCGACATGACCCGCCTCATCGCCGACCCCTGACCCCCCTCGTCAGGCATCACTTCAGTGCAGATGGCGCTCTTCTTGTGGCACCGGCGCGAGGAAGGTCGCAGGCTCCAACATCTGCAGGATCTCATCGGAGAAACGGTGCCCTGCGCCAGCAAAAGTGATGGAGCTGCCCTGAAAACGCGCCACATACAGCACGGGCCGCCCACCGCGGCTATAGCCCAACTGCACCAGGGTGCACTTCGGAATGATCTGCTCGTCCGAGAGGTGCACCGTCTGCCGCAGCACGTAGTAACCTTCCGGCAGCCGCCCTTGTAGCGACGCCAGATAATCGAAATCTCTCACGATAAACCCTCGCTCCTGAAAGTCCCATCGGTTGTCGTGCTGGCGACTCGGCAAAAAAAGCACCGGGAGGTTCTGCTCCGCAGACCGATTGAGACGAACCAAGCGGCCCGCTGGCAGCGCACCCTCATGCCCCGGCATGGGCCTCGTAGTCACATACAAACCCACCGAGACCGTTATCACCTTGCGCTCTTGGCTCACGCCTCGACCTCGCTCGCACCCCAAGCAACGACGACCCAAAACACCACCCCAAGGCTGAGCCCCGTGAGCGCGCACCGCCCCTCACGGCATGCCCTGCCGGCTCACTCAAGGTAACCCAAGTCGTCAGCGCCAGCAATCTATGAAGCAGCGATCGCCGCCGTCTACCCCTCGCCCTCCTGACGCCGCCCATCGCCCTCGATCCTGGACATTGACGCGCACGACAAAGCCCGAAACAATAGCCTGCTGTTGCGAGCATCCCTGCTCACCCTCGCCCGTGGAGCCCCATGTATCGACCTCGCCCCATCCCCATCATCCTCCTCGCCATGCTGGCCCTCGGCGGCATGAACGCCTGCGCTGGTGCCCTCCCGTCGCACCCGCTCCACCTCTTCGGAGCTGACAGCGCAACCCCGCTGCAGCTACGAGAAGACTCAGCCAAGCTGCTCCTCCCACCGGACCACACCTACCTCCCCGGGACACCGCTCGGCCTCCTCATCGAGGCACCTGAGCACCGCCCCATCCTCGGCGCCGTCCTCATCGCCGACACCTTGCAGAGCGCCCACCAGGAAGCGGCTCTGGTCGCCACAGCCCGCGGCCTCACCTCTGCCGCCCCCAGCCGCCTCATCGCACTGACCGACCTGCCCCAGGACGCGACGGGCCTCCAAGTCTATCCCCCCCTGGCCTTGGGCGGCCCAGAGCTGCGCAACCAGCACCCTTACCCGACTTGGTTCTGGGTGCTGCGTCACAGCAGCGACCCCAGCGCCCCCGGACCGCTGGCCTTCGCCAGAGGGCTGGCCCTGGTCGACGTCGATGGCGCCCTCCTCATCGAGCTCGGCGCCGTCTCGAACCAGCACTGGTGGGTGGAAGCCCCCCCTCACCCCTATCCCAGCCGCCACCACCCCCTCCGCCTCGCGCTCCCAACCCAGCTCGAAGAGGCTGGCGCGAAGCTCGGGCACAGGGCCGCGGCGACCCACCTCAGCGTCCACATCACCTACTTCGATGGGCCTCCTCCCCAGGACGCAGACATCCTCGTCCAGCACCAGCCCGATGGCGCGCTCCGAGCCACCTTCCTGCCGACCTATTTCACCGAAAACGCCTTCGACCCCCAGCGCCTCGCCAACGAGCACGCCATCACCTGGCTCCCCCTCGATCTGCAAGCCCAAGGCGATACGGACCACTTCCTCTTCGCCCTCCTCGCCCTCGCCATGGAAGGCAGCCCCGTCGCATCGTGGACCTTCGCCGCTCTGGCCCACAGCGGGCAACTGCAGCTCGCCAACACGCCCCAAGCGCTCCCCTGGTACCTGCCCGAGATCTATGCCCGCAGCGCCAACCCATACCTGGCCGCCCAGGCTCTCTACGCCTTGCGCAGCCCCCAAGAGGGCGCGCAAGCCGACTACTTGCGCCACCGCGCCACCCTGCATCTCATCGACGGCGAGGCCCTCGCCCAGGCCGCCCAAGACCTGCACCGCGCCCTTCAGAGCTACACCGCCCTGGACTTTGCCCCGGGAATGGCTGAATGCCACCTCCGCCTGGGCGACCTCTACGCCACCCTCGGCGACGCCGTCCAAGCCCGCAAGCACCGCACCGAGGCCCTCCATCACTTCGCGCGCACCGAGGCCCAACGCAAGACCGAGGTCATCCGCGCCCGCTTCTTCCTCAGCCTCCTGGTCGAGGGCGCTGGCGACGTCGACCTGCGCCAGGAAGCCGAGCGCCTCTTCGCCGTCACCGCCGCTTCACCCAAAGGCCAGGATGCGCTCCAGCGCCAACACGTCGCGTGGGTGGCCGCCCTCACTCCCCACAGCGATACGGCCTTCTCCCACCTCCAAGACCTCATCGCCTGGCACCGCGAGGACCCCAGCTTGGCCCCACACATCGCCCTGGTCGAAGCCAACCTCGAGTTCCAAGCCGGACGCATCGACCAAGCCGCGACGACCTTCACCGACGCCATCACTCTAGCCGCGCACCACCAAGTCCCCGCTGCCGCACTGTGGGCCGCACACCAAGCCACAGCGCTCGTCGCGCAAGCGCGAGACGGTCGGCTGCCGCCACAGCGCGCGCAACAAGCCCTACGCCTGGTCGCCGCTATCGCCACCGCCAGCAACGCCCTCCCCCAAGCCCAGGTCCAGCGAAGCCTGCATGAGCTGCAGCTCGCCGCAAACCTCATCGCCGCACAGCACCCCGCAGCGACCTCCGTCTCTCTCACTTGCACCGAGCTCGTCCCCCTGGCCACGGGCCTCATCTGGGCCATCGACCGAGCCCCGCAGCACTTCCCCACCCTCCACGCCTTCTTCATCGGACGCGCCCGCGAAGGCATTCGCCACAACCAAGACCTCGATGGAAGCTGCCGCGACCTCTTGGCGGCGACGGCGACCCGACTGCGCACCTGGCCCAGCCGCAACGATGAGGAAGAGCGTATGCGTTTGTTGGCCATCTTGCACACGGCGCAGGCCTTGTCTCACAGCCACCGCGCGCGCCAGGAGTGGATGGCTGCCGCGACCAACCTCGAAGTGGCGGCCGCCATGGTGGAGCGCGCCCTGGAATCGCCTGTCGACGCCGACATCGAAGCGGCGCTGCTGGACACCCGCCTCATGGCCATCGAAGGTCAGTGTCACAGCGGTGACTTCTCCCAGGCCGCTGAGGCGCTGACCCGCGCGCGCAGCGCCGCCCCAGAGCGACCACTCGCCCAAGTGCGTCTGGCCCTCACCGAGGCCACCTGTAGCGCCGCCCAGGAGCGCTTCCTCGAAGCTGAGGCCATCCTCGACCAGTGCACCCCCCACCTCGACCACGTCCCCACCCCCTTGCGCTGGAAATTCATCATCACCCGCGCTCGCTTGCGCACCCTCGCGGCGATGCACGGCGCGACGCAATGAAACGACGACGCCCACTTATCGACACCGCATCCACCTCCAATCGCGATCCGGACTTGACAGACGTACTTGGGCCGGGTATAGGCATTCGGCTTGTCGGAACGTCCCGTCGCCGGGGTGCGATTAGGCGGACGCCCCCTTCAAAGATTTGCGGACTGTGGAACCCATAGGGTTGCCATCACTTTACCCATTGCAGCAGGAAAGGAGAGGCCTCGACCATGAGTCGCTACACCGGCCCACGCGTGAAAATTCTTCGTCGCTTCGGACAAATGCTTCCCGGTCTCACTCGCAAGAGCACGGATCGCCGACCCTATCCACCGGGCCAGCACGGACAGAACCGACGGCGCAAGGCGAGCGACTATCGCATCCGTCTCGACGAGAAGCAGAAGCTCCGCCTGAACTACGGCATCAGCGAGCGCCAATTCCGCATCTACATCACCAAAGCGAGCCGCAAGAAGGGCGACACGGGCCTGCGCTTGCTCCAAATCCTCGAGAGCCGGCTGGACAACGTCATCTTCCGCATTGGCTTTGGGCCAACCATCCCAGCGGCGCGCCAGATCGTCAACCACGGACACGTCCGGGTCAACGGTCGCAAAGTGGATATCGCCAGCTACCAGGTGCGGCCAGGTGACGTCATCACCCTGCGGGAACGCAGCAAGAAAATCGCCATCTTCCAGGAATCCCTCGAGTCCCCCAGCCTCGCCAGGCCAAACTACCTGAGCTGGGACGCGGACAAGCTGGAAGCCAAGGTCACCTCTGAGCCCAACCGCGAGGACATCCCCCTGGAAGTCCAGGAAAACCTCATCATCGAGTTCTACTCACAGATGATCTAAATTGGGGGCGACGGACCCGCGCAGGTCACTCCCAACTCCGCTTGGCGCGCCCTCCGGCTCTCCCCCTTCTGCAGGGCCGATGGCGCTCATCTAGGGCGCATGCCTTGCACAGTGAATCATCTGCAGGCTTCGTCGTCGAAGGCCCTCGACCGGCCAAGCGCCACTGATGGGAGCGACCCATGCGTTTCGTCCTCGCCTTAGTCCTCATCTTCTCCGTGAACGCGACCGCACTGGCTCAAGAGCAGGACGCACCTCCCTGCGAGGACGCCTCCTTGAACCCAGTGCCCCAGAACCTGGTCCACTACGACCTCCAGGGAAAGCGACTCTCTCTCTCTGATTTCGTCACCGTTGAAGGCGCCTGGCGCCCGCTGACGCCGCGGCCGGTCATCCTCATCTTCGGGGCCCATTGGTGCGTCCCCTGCAAAGGCGTCATGGCCCAAGTGCACCAGGCGCAAGCGCAAATCGCCGCCATCGATGCCCTCGTCATCTACCTCCACATCGATGACCTCGACCGCTCGGATGGTCGCAGCGCCAAAGAAATCCGCGAATTGGTCCGAGAGCTCGCCAGCGGACCCCACTACTCGGGCGTCTCGGTGCTCCTCGGCGGTGACCTCTCCCAGTTGCGCACCTGGACCCGGCGCAACAACGACGCCCTGCCGGGCTGCGTCTTCATCGCCCCCGACGGCGGCATCCGCGCCACCAGTGATGCCGAGAATTTCGCCGAGCAGCTCAGCCACTTCCTCGCAGCCATGGCGCACGACAAGGCGAAGGTGGATCCCCCCAAAGAAACCACGCCCAAGCCCTGAGCATCCAGGCTGCTTACAGTACCAAGCCTTTGCGGTATTGGCTCAAGGCCGCCTCGGCCTCATGCAACGCCGTCCGCAGCTCCGCCAGGCGCTGGCCTTGCAGGCGCAGCTCCTCCTCCAGGATGCCACGCTCGACGGTGACACCGCTCGGCTTGAAGACCACGGCCCAGAGGGCGCCGTCCTCACTGAGCGCCGTCAGCCAGAGGCGCATGAAATCACCGCGCGCGTGGGCGTGATCGCCACAGGGCACACAGCGCGTCAACAAGTCCAAGCCGACGACGGGCCTTTGCAGCAACTGGGACCAACGCAGGCGTTGCTGGCCTTGCTCCACCTCGACCTGATCGACCAGGAACGCCCCCAGGACCAAGCGCCCCGGCGCCGCCAGCCACGCCACGTAGCGAGGGTTCGCGTGCAGAACGTGCCCGGCGCCGTCGACAATCACGCAAGGATCGGGGACCCCATCGCAGAAGCGAGACGCCGAAAGCAACTCTCCCTGTACTTCCCTTGTCGCCATGGATACGGGCTCAGCCAAAGAGCAACCACGCAAAGAGCGCCACCATCAACAAAAAGAGCAGCGTCATGCCGATGATCAGGATCAACAGTGTCCGCGATCGCACCGCGTTCTGTCCACCCGACGACATGAAGGCCGACGCCTGGCTCGACGACGCCATCATGTAAGCAGAAGACGGCAGGTTCTGCACGGATCCGCTCATCTGAGCGGGGTCCGACGCGGGCGAGCCCCCGGGTCGTGCCCCGGGAAGGGCTTGCACGGCGCTCCCCGCCGTCGACCAGGCAGAAGAGGGCGGTGTGGGCGCACTGGGGCGAACCGCCACGGGAGAAGGCAGCGAGGCCTGCTCCCACCGCCCCATACTCGGAGACTGGCGCGTGGCCTCTTGTTGCGCAGGTGGCATCACCCTCGCCGGCGCTGACGAGCGCGGCGTGGGATCCTCCAGATCGGCAGGGTAAGCCGCCATGGGTTGCGGTCGCTGCGGCGCCGCTGGACGTTGCAGGCCGCCCCCCACCGCGTTGGGCGCCGCAAAGGACATGGAAGCAGCCCCCGGAGGGGGTGGAGAGACGGGGGCTTGCCGAGCCGCAGCCATCCGCGCGTGCTCAGGGGTGAACTGGGCAATGAGCTGTTCCATCTCGGCGCTCAGACCCAAATCGCGCCCGCGCAAGCCGCTCATGAAAGCGAAGTAGGACTCCTCGAACTCGTCGAACTCCAGGGCCACCCCCGTCATCTCATCGCGCACCTGCGGTGCCCGCAGCGGCCATTGATCCTTGAGGTCCCGCGTGTAGAGCAAGATCGACTTCTCTTCGTCCGTATCGGGATTCACATAGGGCGCGAAGAAGCTGTGGACCACCGCCCCAGCGGAGAAGTTGGTCACCATGTTGACTTGGTTGATCACCGCCGGTGAGCACCGCATCATCACCACGAAGACCCCCATGGCGCTGAACTGGCCCAACCAGTTGACCCAATCTCGCACGCCACAGGAGTTGATGCGCTCCACCTCTGACAGGTCGAGAAGCAACAAGTTGCCCTGAATCTGCCCCGTGAGCCGAGTCAACAAGTTGTCCTCGTCGATGACGCCTTGGACCTTGAGGTAGGTGTAGCCGTTACCCGTGCGCAACGTAGGTATGAACTTGCGCTCCATGCCAACTTCCCGACTTTGCAGAGCCTTTACGATACGCGCCCGACCTTCGCCAGCGACGACCTTTGGCCATTGGTCGCCCCGATGACACGAGAACAGCGCACCCGTAGGCAAGCACATTCACGTGTCGAGCGCAACCACGTGAGAAGCAATGCTCCCAACGACACGTGCCTTTTGTCCGTCCTCTTATGGACATGGTGCAACGCTTTGTATAGCCTCGAAACTGTGATTCCAGGCCCTTGGCCTCAGTCCCCTGCCCAACCGTCCCCAAAGGCGTCGAGGATCTCATGCGAACGCACTCCGTAACCTTTCTCTGTTGCACCCTGCTCACTGCGGCCTACGCTTGTGACTTGGATGTCACCGGACCCAGCCCAACCCCCCCTCCCCCCTACCCAGACGTCAGCCTCGACGTCCACGGATGGGATGGCTCAGATGCCCTGGTAGATGTGCCCGAGACCGAGCTCCCACGCAACGAAGCCGCCATCTCCTTGCCCGTCGCCAGCCAACCACCGGCCACGCAGGGCCCCCTCGAAGTCAATGAAGGCGTGCTCCAACTGCGTTGGCGCGCCCAGCGACCGGCGCTTCAAGAAGGCCTGACGGCACGCCTCGTCTACCCCTTCGATCTACCCGACGGCCGCGACCTCTACCAGGCCGATCCCAGCCTCCGCTCCCTCTGGCGTTTTGACGACGTCCCTCCTGAGGCCGCCCTCTTCGAGAGCATCGCCGACAGCCAAGGCCACCACCCCACCACAGGGGAGCAGCTCTACAGCGCCCCTGGCAAACGCTACAGCGCCGCCCACCTGCGCGGTGCCGCCTCCCTCGGCCTCCCCCTCGACGCGATCTCCCTCGCCGACGGCTTTGCCCTCACCCTGTGGGGCTATGCCGAGGCCACAGCCACCACGGCCGCCCACCTCCTGCGACCGCAGAGCAACGCCACCATGAACGCCAAGACCTTCACCGAGCTTCCCTCAGAGTTGCCCTTCGGCTATGGCGGCGCCGTTTTCGACGGCCGTTACCTCCACCTCATCCCCTCCTCCACCGACGGCGAGGGCCCGCACCGCACCTTTGCCCGCTACGACACCCTCCTCGACTTCAGCGCCCCCGAAGCCTGGGACACCTTTGACGCCGCAGACGCGGGGCTACCCAACGACGGCCAGGGCTATCTGGGCGGCGCTTTCGACGGTCGCTACATCTACTTCGCCCCACACGGCGCCGTTGGCACCCGCAATCTCTACTTCCTCCGCCTCGACACCCTCGCCGATTATCAAGACCCCAACGCCTGGTCCTACTATTTCGCAGGGATCGACTTCCCAGGGGCGCAGATCGATCGCTTCGGCGGCGCCCTCTTCGACGGGCGCTTCGTCTATTTTTCCCCCTACGGCCCCACCAATAATCTCGTCTTGCGCTACGACACCCAGCGCGACTTCAGCGCCACCAACGCCTGGACCCACTTCAACACCACCGGCATTGGCGTCGCCCAGCCACAGGTCGCCAACATCGTCTACGATGGCCGCTTCGCCTATTTCATTCCCCACGGGCAAGGGGCGACCCCCAGCACGACCCTGCTCCGCCTCGACACTCAAGAAATCTTCACCACAGCCAGCGCTTGGGCGGCCCTCGAGCTGCCACAGTACCAAGCCTGGGGCAGCACTTTTTCCGTCAATGGCATCTACACTGCCGCCTTCGACGGCAAAGAGCTGTGCCTGAGCGTCCGCGCCGTCAATGTCCTCAACAGCTTCCACACCGACGCCAGCCACTCCCCGTGCACGGCAACACCTTCGCCCGTCGATCCCACGGCCATCACCTGGACCTGGCGCGACAACGGCCACAGCCAGCCCTTTACCGCCGCCGTCTTTACCGGCGAAGACCTCTACACCATCTACCGCCAAAACCTCTACCCCGAGGCGACCCTGCTGGTGAAGAACCCCTTTGGCGCTTCGTCCCAGATTGAGATCACCCGCGACGGCAACACACGTTACCCGGGCTTGGCCTTCGACGGTCGCGCCGTTTATCCCATCCCAGCCCCACGCGCTGCCGCCCCTGCCAGGGCACTGACCCAGGTCACCCTGCGTGAAGCCGGAGGCGAAGGCAGCCTCGATCTCTGGCTCAACCTCAACCCCCAAGGGGGACTCTCAGCCGGCCCCCCGGGCCTCACCGTCGCTTATGAACGCAACGGCCAACGCCAGCCCATGCTCGTAGGCCCACCCCTGCCCCCCAATCAATGGACCCCCCTCACCCTCTCAGTGGCCCCAGAGGCCCTCCACCTCGACGTCGGCACCCAGCGCGTCACCCAAGCCCTCCCGGAGGCGCCCGGTGCCAACATGCGCCCCCACCGCTTTGGCCCGAGCGCCGTCCCCTTCCGCCTCGACGACCTCGCCTGGTGGCTCCAACCGCGCACACCTGCCGACGCCATCACGCTCAGCCAGCAGAACACCGCCACGAACGCCCTCGACAGCGAGCGCTTCCGCCTCGACCTCGTCGACGCCTTCTCCTCCAGCGCGGGCAACGGCCCAACGGCCTTCGCCGAAGGCCTGCGCTTCGACGCCCCAGGCCACGGCGTCATGCGCGATCAATCGAGCTTCTCCGCCCTCGCCGCCTTCAGCCTCCAGACTTGGCTCCGACCTGATTTCGCCGTACCCGGCAATCCCTCTTTCCCCCTCGAGGCCTGGCAACCTGCCACAGCCCTCCAAGCCCAAGTCCTGACCCTCGACGACAAGCGCGGCGCCGACACCCACTATCCCTGCGTAGCCTCCGACGGCCAACGCATCTACTACTTCCCCGGGACGGACGACCAGCCCGTCTTGACCTATGCCCTGGCGCAGCCCTTCAGCAATGACCGCTGGCAGGCCACAAATCAAGCCTTGGCCACCTGCGCCGCCGTCGCCTTCGATGGCCGCTACTTCTACCTCGTCAAGCCCGACAGCACCACCGTGGTCCGCTTCGACCCCAGCCGCGCCATCGATGACGCGACGGCCTTCGTCAGCATCACCCCCCTGCAGGTCCCCACACCCGATCAGCGCCTGGCCTCGGTGGCCACCTTCGATGGCCACTTCCTCTACCTCGCCGTCGACAGCAACAATGGCGCCGCCCTGCTCCGCTACGACACCACCCAAGACTTCGAGATGAACGCCGCGTGGCTGGCCTTTCCCATCGAGGCGGATTTCCAGCAAGCCTCGACCATCATCACCACGGGAGCTCACCTCTTCCTCATGGGCTGGCGCAGAGACCCCACCCGCGCCGACGTCTTGCTCCGCCTCGACCTCGCCGCCGACCCCTCGGCCCCCGAGTCTTGGCACCTCCGCAACCTCTCCGGTCACTATGCCCGAGCCGCCTTCGACGGGCGCCATCTCTACCTCTGCCCCGAACCCCAACAGGGACAGAGTCAGCCCGTCCTCCGCTACGACACCTTCCGCGCCATGGACAACCCGAACGCCTATCAGCAGGCACCGGTCGACATCCAGCACCCCCTGGCAGGAGGCATCTTCGACGGCACCTACGTCATCTTCCCGGCCCGCACCACGCAAGAAGGACAGCGCTGGTGGCGCTACCACACCGGGCGCACCTGGTCCAATCCACAGTCCTGGCAGGACTTCGACGTCCCCGCGACCGCCACGGCCCTCTTCGATGGCCGCTTCATCTATGGCTTGCCCCTCAATCAGGGCGCCATCCGCGTCGACACCGCCCACAGCACCAACGCCCATTTCCGCTTGGCCTCTTCCCTGGGCAGCCAGTCCTCCACCCACGCCGCGGGGCCCCTCGGCCCCACGGCCGTCTTCACCCACATCGCCGACAACCACCTCCTGAGTCTCCCCACAGCGCTTGCCGCCGAGGCCTGGCACGAAGTCTCCATGAGCTTCAGCCCTCTGGACCGGATCAATCTCTACCTCCAGGGGCAGCTCCTCGCCAACATTCCCGCCCGCTCTGCCATGCGCCCCGGCACCCCCCACCTGCATGTCGCCCGCGGCTACTCTGGCTCCCTCGACGACCTCGTGCTCTGGGAAGGTGCCCAAGACAACGCCTTCCTCTACCGCCACGTCGCCGACGGCTATCAGAGCGGCCAGAGCGGGGCGGCCATCTGGACCTTTGACATCCCTGCCGCACACCAACCCCCCGTCTGGGGTCGCCTGGACGTCAGTGGGGATTTCCCCGCAGACAGCATCGTCGCCTGGCAGATCGCTGTCGGCGACGGCGAGTGGCACACCTTCAACGGTCTCTCATGGGAGAAGGCCTCGGAGCAGCCCACCGACGCCGCCCCCCTCGAGAGCTTCGCCAACGCCCTCGGCCGAATGCCCTCGGCCAACAGCCTCAAAGCCCGCGCCTTCATCCGCTCGAACGACCCCGCCATTTCACCGACCATCAGCGCGGTCCAGCTCACCTACTACCACAACTGAGTGCTGCCTGGGCCTCTAGTCGCGGTAGCCCAAGACGACCAGCACACAAGCCCCACCGTGCACCACGCTGGCGCCGGCCTCTTCGGCCTCGGCGATGGCCGTCGCGTCCTCGGCGCCCGGCTGTAGCCAGAAGTGCTGAATCCCCCGCCGCAGCGCCGCCCGCACCACCTCCCGCGTCACCGCGGGTGGGGTCACGATGGACAGCGCCCCCACCTCGGGCGGCAACGCCGCCACGTCGGCGTAGGCCGTGACACCCTCAATCTCCCCCCCAGCAGGATTCACGGCGAACACCGTCCTCTCGTGCTGGAGATAGACCCGCAGCACTTTGTTGCCGTACTTGGCGCGGTTGGCCGAAGCGCCCACTACGGCAAAAGCCTTCTGCGCCAAAAAGGCCTCGATCTTCGCTTCTTCTTGCGCAAAATCCATGTTCATCCCCTCGTTGAGGCGGTCACACCGCCGCCCAGGTCTGCGCCCTACAGGTGCTCAAAGTCGCCGTCTGTTGCCGAACCCGCTCCTCCTCGGCCACGAGATCCGCCTCTAGCGATACGGTCCCCTGGCTGTTTTGGTTCTTGTCCCGCAACGCCGCCTGGAGAGCTTCCTCGATCTGTCTATAGAGACGATGTCCTGCGTCCTCGACGAAAGCCCGCAGACGCTCGGTGAAGGTCTCGACGATGGCCACCAGCTCCTCCTCGATCTTGGCGCAAACCCGGCCGATGGCTTCCAAACCAGCCTCCGTAGCCCGCGCCCGCACCTTGGTGTCGAGGCGGTCCCGCAACACGAAGGCCACCACGGGTGTCGCCAGGGCGATCACCCCGCCGACCAAGACGTTGACGAAAACCAAAACCGAGACCCCAAATGCCCCCATCGCGAAGACCGAGAAGTCATAGGGCGTCGTGTTCACGGCGACATCCAGATCGGCCACGCTCGACCCCAGCTCCCCTTCGATGAGGGCCACCGCTTGGCGCATGTTCTCGTTGGTGACGGCGATCACCTCCTCGGCCAACGCCTCCAGCGCGCGCGCCAACGCCCCCCCCTCGCGTTCGACGAAGCGCTTGCAGGTCTCCTCGATGAAACCCTCCAGATAGCGCTGCACATCGGCCACGGCCACCTTCTCGATCTCTCGGGGCAAGGCCGCCATGAAGGCGTCGCGAAAATCGCCGACGTTGTGGCGCAGGGCCCCCACCAAGGTGCTGCGCGCGTCGGCGATGCGATCCACGTTCTGGCTGATGCGCCGCTCACTCTCCTCCAGCTTGCCTCGCACCACCTCGACCCGGGCGCTCAGCTCCTCCCGCTGCATCTTGTAGCCGCTGCGTTTGATCCGCAGCGAACCCAAGAGCACATTGGCGGCTCGCAGGCCCGTGTTCACCGCCGAACCCAACAAAATGACATCCCGCGCCTGGGCCAGATGCTGCCGCAGGTGCGTCCGCAGCGCCGCCACGCCCTGGTCGCCCGCCCCCACGCCCTGACGCGCCG
>Ga0334883_1002072_pt1 | contig 26352 bp, 21 predicted proteins | sample GraSluR1_MG_6_FD_207230 | JGI IMG/M metagenome (GOLD analysis project Ga0334883, IMG submission 207230) | Sludge microbial communities from methane-producing bioreactor in Wageningen University, Netherlands - Granular Sludge_09_05-R1 | ecosystem: Engineered > Bioreactor > Anaerobic >...
AGGAGACTGTTGTTCCTGAGGAGACTGTTGTTCCTGAGGAGACTGTTGTTCCTGAGGAGACTGTTGTTCCTGAGGAGACTGTTGTTCCTGAGGAGACTGTTGTTCCTGAGGAGACTGTTGTTCCTGAATACACCGCAGATATTCCTGGAATGCCATTAACATTACTTATCGAACCCACTGATGAGGACATGAACAGAGGAGCATTACCAACAACTAATGATCCAGAAGTACCATTAGCCTCTCTTATGTCTGGAATGTTAATGTTTATGGGCGGAACAGTTGCATCCAGTAAAAAACAATCATAAATAGTTGCTTAAACCATTTTTTTTTAATTTTTAATCATTTTTTTTAACTATTGTTTTTTTTAAAATGTTTTCATATCCGTTTATTTCATAAACTAATAGGGTAATAAAAATTTATTTATGATTGAAATGATATGTTGTTAATGGGATTAATGGAGATGAATGACTAATTTAAGAAGATTCTAAAATTATAGTCATATTTATATCAGTGGAGATATGAAACAATGGAATTATCCGGTTCTACAATAGTTTCTGTAAGCAAAGATTATGTTTATTGCAAAGTGGAAGATGAAATGGTTCTCCTGGGAATGGAAGACGGAATCTACTATGGTTTAAACCCAGTCGGTGCTTTTATTTGGGAACAGATAAAGGAACCAAAAACCATTGATGAGATAAAAGATGCTATTTTAGAACAATATGATGTGGAAAAGGTTGAATGTGAAACGGATTTAATGAAATTACTACAGGAACTTACAGAGAAGGGTATTGTAATTGTTCAAGACGAGGATTAACTTTTCAACATAATCAAGAACATTTTTTCATATTTCAATTATTAATTCACTGATTTTTGAGTGCAAATAATATGAGCGCAATAACAGGAATTTTCAGAAGGAATGGTAGAAACGTAGATCCAACGGAAATCAAGAAGATGAATGATAAATTAAGTCATCGAGGGCCTGACGGATCTAAAATATGGTGTGAGGGACCAATTGCTTTTGGCCATCAAATGCTACACACTACTCCTGAGTCATTGTATGAAACATTACCATTTGAAGATAAAGAATCCGGTCTTGTTATTACTGCTGATGCAAGGATAGACAACAGAAAAGACCTTGCAACTAAATTGGGAATTGAAGATAATGAATATGTTTCAGATAGTTACTTCATACTTAAAGCATATGAGAAGTGGGGTGAGAAGTGTCCTGATGAATTATTAGGAGATTTTGCTTTTACAATTTGGGATGGCGAAAATCTTTTTTGTTCCAAGGACCATATGGGTGTGAAACAATTATATTATTATTTAGATGACGATATTTTTGTATTTTCAACAGAGATTAAGGCATTATTCCAAGTTAAAGAAATTCCGTATGAGTTAAATGAAAAAAAACTGGCTCTTTATTTAATGAATGATGGACAAAATCACGAGCGTACTTTTTATAAAAATATCAACAATTTACAAGGAGCTCATTTTCTAAAACTTAACAATTTCATATCCAAAACTAAAAGATATTGGAAACTAGATCCTAATTTACAGACATATATGGATTCCGAAGAAGAATATGCTGAAGTTTTCCTTGAAATATTCGCTGAAGCTGTTGAATGTAGGCTTAGAAGCGCATTTATCCGGGGATTTGATTTAAGCGGAGGTTTAGACTCTTCTTCAATTGTATGCATGGCAAAAAAGATATTAAATCAAAAAAATAAAGGATTCAATGATATTTATACATTCTCAAGGATATTTGAGAAAACACCTGAGAGTGATGAACGATATTATATTAAAAAAGTTGTAAAGACGGGTGGGATCAAACCATATTTTATTAATGGGGATAATTTAAGTCCAATAAAAAATATTGACAATATTTTGGCTCAACAAGACGAACCATTTATAACTCCACATCTAACAAAGGCTATTGCATCATATCAAAAAATGAATGAGTTAGGAGTACGTGTTTCATTTAATGGGAATGGTGGCGATCAAGTTGTATCATTCGGTAGAAATTACTTAAGGGAACTTGCAATTACATTTCAATTGAGAAAATTTTTTAGAGAAGTAATAGAGTTTTCGAATAATAAAGGGGTTTCTGTTTATAAAATTTTAATCGCCAGAATTATTGTTCCTTCGCTTCCTTATAGTCTAAAAAAGTTTTTTAAAAAAATTCTTGGAAGAAAACAAAACCCATATACTGATCTTATCAATGAAAAGTTTTTAGAAGATTTGAAGATAGAGATCGAGAGTTATAATCAATCTTTTGATAGATATTTGAACTATACTACTTCCAAACAATTTCATTATTATAACATTTTTGATTTTACAGTTGCTATCTTTGGAACACTTGATCGTGCTTCTGCACCTTTCAATGTGGATGTAAGATTTCCCTTTTTCGATAAAAGGCTCATTGAGTTTTGTTATTCACTACCTTCAGAAATGATATTTAAAAAGGGATGGAATAGATATATTCTTCGTATTGCGATGGAGGGTATTTTACCAAAAGATGTGCAGTGGCGCCATAGTAAAGTTGACTTAATTCATACGCATAAAAAAGATATTTTATTAGAAATAGAAGAATTAAAGGAAATGATCTTTTCTGATAATAAAATTATGTCTAAATATGTTGATCTGAGTAAAATAAAGGATATATTTGAAAAATATCAATCAGGTAAAGGAAATAGTAATATATTGGACTTGTGGTTTGTGGTTTTACTATATTTGTGGTTTAAATATACTGACATTAAAAATTAATACTAAATATTTTATCTTTTTGTTAAATTAATAAAATAATCGAATATTAAGTCATTAAGATGTAAAATAGTTTATATTTTGAATTTGATATTTTTTCTTCAATAAACTTATTGTTAATATAAGAAAAATTTTGGTACTTCCACAATCATCAAAAGAATATAAACTTTAACAAAAGAAACCGAAGTTTTGATAGGAATAGACTCTTAATTAGTTGGGATATATTTAAAGGTTATAACTTCTGAAGTTATTAACATTTTAGCAGCAAATACTGTGATGAATAGAAATATTCTAAGAAATGATAAATAATAATTTGTTAATATCAATTCTTAAATAATAAACAATGAAATTTGAAATAATGGTTTTATTTTTTTTAGAATTATGATTCACTCAGACGATCTTGGTCTTCACCAGCAGGACCTGCACCTTTAGTTATTGTTTCTAATTTACCATGAGTTTTAAGTTTTGGTTTCACATATTTTTTCTTCATTTAATCACTTCTTATTTTATAACATACGTTTCAATTATAATATAAAAAAAACTTATAAATAAAAGTTGGGGATGGGCTTGAAATTTCGCCCAACAGAAAAATCTATTTAGTTGTCATATAGTTGTTATTGGAATTGTTACTTGTGTTCCAATCTGTTTGTTCTGGTGTTCCTGATAAGTATGCGTGGTTTGCGAAAGTTGTTCCTGTTGTTGTGTTTACTCTGGCGATTATGGTTAATGTTGCTTCAGTGTTGTTGTTTAAGGTGGGTATGGTCCATATGCCTGTTATGGGGTTGTATGTTCCTGCTGTTGTGGTGTAACTGGTGTTTGGGTCTGTGTCTGGATCTAGGTATAATTCTGTTGGTAGTTTGTCGGTTATTGTTATTCCGGTGGCGTTGTTGGGTCCGTTGTTTTTGGCTGTTATGGTTATTGTTACGTATTCACCGGTGGTTGGGTTTTTGTTGCTTACGTTTTCGGTTATTTGAATGTCTGCGGCTGAGTTGATTATTAGGTTTCTTGTTCTGGTTTTGGTGGTTCCGATGTTGTTTTGGTCACAACTTATGATGGATGAGGTTAGGGCGAAGTCGGGTGTTCCACTTCCTGATGTTAATGATTCTAATAGGACGGAGAATGCTGCGTATGATCCTCGGGTTAGGTTGTAACCTCCGCCTAAGTTGGCAATTGTCCAGGTGAATGTGTTTGTTTCTTCATCGAAGGTTAGTGTTCCTGGTTGTATTAGGTTGTATGATACTACTTTGAATGCGTTGCCGATGACGAAATTTGCGATGATTCCTGTTGCGGTTGTGGTTCCGATATTGTTGATTTGGGCGAGCCATACTATTTGTTGTTTGTAGTCGTAAGTGTATGTTGAGGTTTTCCATGGATAATTATTCACATAAAGACTAACATCATTTGTTTCAGTATTAAAAATTACATTTTCAGAGTTGTTACTTGTGTTCCAATCTGTTTGTTCTGGTGTTCCTGATAAGTATGCGTGGTTTGCGAAAGTTGTTCCTGTTGTTGTGTTTACTCTGGCGATTATGGTTAATGTTGCTTCAGTGTTGTTGTTTAAGGTGGGTATGGTCCATATGCCTGTTATGGGGTTGTATGTTCCTGCTGTTGTGGTGTAACTGGTGTTTGGGTCTGTGTCTGGATCTAGGTATAATTCTGTTGGTAGTTTGTCGGTTATTGTTATTCCGGTGGCGTTGTTGGGTCCGTTGTTTTTGGCTGTTATGGTTATTGTTACGTATTCACCGGTGGTTGGGTTTTTGTTGCTTACGTTTTCGGTTATTTGAATGTCTGCGGCTGAGTTGATTATTAGGTTTCTTGTTCTGGTTTTGGTGGTTCCGATGTTGTTTTGGTCACAACTTATGATGGATGAGGTTAGGGCGAAGTCGGGTGTTCCACTTCCTGATGTTAATGATTCTAATAGGACGGAGAATGCTGCGTATGATCCTCGGGTTAGGTTGTAACCTCCGCCTAAGTTGGCAATTGTCCAGGTGAATGTGTTTGTTTCTTCATCGAAGGTTAGTGTTCCTGGTTGTATTAGGTTGTATGATACTACTTTGAATGCGTTGCCGATGACGAAATTTGCGATGATTCCTGTTGCGGTTGTGGTTCCGATATTGTTGATTTGGGCGAGCCATACTATTTGTTGTTTGTAGTCGTAAGTGTATGTTGAGGTTTTCCATGGATAATTATTCACATAAAGACTAACATCAGGTATGTAAGAGTTAGTGTAAATGTCTGCAGATATGGATGTGGGCATACTGTTGTACTGTTCCTGTGCAGTTCTAGTTGCTGTGTTAGTGGTGGTTAACCCTGCCATGGCGGGGGTGACAGTTCCGGTTATGGTTAAAGTTGCAGTGACGCCATTAGCTAATGTGGGAATAGTCCATATACCATTGTAGTAAGTTCCAACTGATGGAGTTACAGTGACTCCTCTTAATCCTTCAGGCACTATATCTGAAATTAGTATTCCACTGGCAGTGTCGGGTCCATTGTTAGTTGCAGTGATGGTATAAGTTACGGTGTCACCAACATTTGCAGTTGAGGTTGCATTTTGAGTTAAGGCCACATTAGCTGTTGCGGCTGTGTTTACTATAGATATGTCGGATATGGTCAGGGGAAAAACGTTACGTGCTACCAGGTTCTGTTTCCTGACAGATGCATACTGGTCATCGTATAACAGGTTACCGTAGTTTCCACTGACATATGCAGTAACCACGGCGTTCTGGTTATCAGGCAGGGTTAAAGTTCTGGAAACTTGACCATTAGCATCAGTTGTACCAGTAGCAGTTATGGATCCGCTTGTTGTTCGGAAATTAACAGTAATTCCCTGCACAGGGTTCCCATTAACATCTTTTACTGTAGCAGTCACAGTAACAGTTTGTCCATTAGCAACAGTGGTTGTTTCAGGGGTTAAAGTTAAGGTGTTAGGGTATGGGGGGATAGTTGCTGCGTTGACTTGATTAATAATATTCCAAGCTCTGGTTCTAACAGTTGTGCTACCATAATAACCATCAATCCTACCATCTCTTGGTGCAGTCATGTACTGGTAGTAAGTGCCTGATGGTGCATATGGATTGTAAGTTCCATAGTGCACAGAAGTGAAGTACCAGATTGCGCACTGAATTGCAGCGGCTTCATTGTTACTGGAAGGGCTGTAATTATTTAGTATGTAACTAACTTTATCCCATTCTACTCCACTTGGTAAATCACCAGCAGTTCCTGGGAGGGGTCCATTAACTAGTAGCTGATCATTAATGCTAATGGGAGTGAAAAGGTCAATACAATAAGCGACATAGGTTGTCCCGTCAACTCTAACGTTAATTACTCCGGCGAATCCGTTTTTGTTCTGTCCCTGGATGTAAACAGTTCGACCATTACCGGTACCAGTTAAAGTTGCAGTTTTGGGGGTTAAAGTGAAGTTTAAAGTGCCGTATTTGTTAGGGTCAGTGGGATAATTAGGGCCATTAGCTACGGTTATGCTTTGGGTGATGGGGGTGCATCCCACATAACTGGCTATGATGTTGAAGGTTGTTTCAGCACTGTAGAAATTAACAGAGTAGTATCCGTTGGCGTCTGTGGTTGTGCTGGCTAAGGTTTTGCCACTGTTTGAGTTCACAATGACAGTTGCGCCTTCAAGTGGCCTTGTGTGGCCGTATTCATTCACAGTGATGGTTCCGTTGATGATTGGGTCGGATCCAACACATTCATCTGTTATGTTAGTTGTGGTTATGTTTTCGGTTTCGTTCACGGCAGCTGCAGATGTGCCTGCTATTGCCAGCACGAATGCGAATGCTATGATGAACATCAAAGCTTTTTTGTTTAATATTATAAGATATTCCATAAGATATTCCCCCATTTTTGAAATTTTAAACCTTTTAATGCACACCATTTTGATCTTTAAAAAAAGTCAATGTTGTTGATGGTGAGCAATATAATCTTCAGTTAGTCATGACCTTTGTACAAATTCACATATAAAGGTTTTGTTTTTATATATATTATGTGAATCTAGTCACAAACGCTTTATAAGTTTGTGAATTAATTCACAAAAAAGATTGGAAATTAGTGAACAATATATTCATTCAAAAGAAAAATTCTAACAAATAAATGAAGGTAGTTTCAGAATGATTTTCATCTTTGATAAGAACATCACCAGAAATAATGTTAATTGATGTCATAATTTTTAGGTGAATAGTCTTGTTCAATCTGATAGATTACTTATAAGAAAATAAAGAATTTTATAAGGAAGACCAGTGAGGCAGAAAATGGGAATTTTTTTAGATTTCATTAAATTATCGTACCAAGAGAAAATACTGGCATTAGAATCATTATTCTGGGTTATGGTAGTTAGAGTTATGATCTGGATTTTCCCGTTTTCTTTTGTACAAAAAAGAGTTCAGAAGATTGCTACTTACTTATCTCCAGATGAATTGGTAAAAGTCCACAAAGTTAGAATGGACAGAATTAGGATGATGATTGTAATCACCAGCCGATACATCCCCAAGACAACCTGTCTGGTGCAGGCAATGGCAGGTCATATATTATTTTCGCGGTACGGATACAACACCATTATAAAAATTGGAGTTTTAAACGAAGATGGAGTTTTTGAAGCCCATGCATGGTTGGAACACAGTGGAGATGTGGTTTTAGGAGAATCAGAAAAGAATTATAAGACCATACTTGGTATATGAAGAAATTCATCATAAAGGATCATAGCCATGTTTAATTTAAAATATTACAAAAATAGTCTCCTGCGCAGGTACACCAGGAACTTAACACAATTAATGCCTAGAACGGTTCTTTTAGCCATAACCTTAATGGTTCTTTTAAGTCTCACCGAAGCAGTGGGTCTGGTCTTACTCATCCCCCTTCTTGGATTGGTGGGTCTGGATGTGGGTCAGGGATCTCTGGGTCAGATTGGAGAAGTAGTATCAGCATTTTTCAGGTTTCTCGGTTTGGAGCCAACACTGATATCGGTGCTTTTAATTTATGTGCTGGTTGTGAGTTTCAGTGCATTTCTAACCCGATATCAAACACTAAAAACATCCCAAATACAGTACGAGTTCGCAGCTCACCTCAGAAAACGTTTGTATAATGCTATCACAAATTCTTCCTGGCTATTTTTTTCGAGAATGAAAGCATCCAACTTTGCCCATGCCCTAACCAATGAAATAGACCGTATAAGCGTGGGAACTGGTCAGTTTTTAACCTTCATATCGGGGATTATGATTCTTGCAGTTTACATTATCTTCGCCCTGGAACTTGCTGGTCTATTCACCGGTGTGATATTTGCGGTGGGAGTGACTATCCTCTTACTCCTCAGGAGGAGGGCTTCCAGGTCCAGATCCAGTGGTGAGGAGATCACCACTACTACCCGTGATCTCTATTATTCTATAATGCAGCATTTGGATGGTATGAAGACCATTAAGAGCTTTGGAATGCAGAATGAGAACATAAAACTCTTTTCAAAGCAAGCTAATCAGGTAGCCCGGAATTATCTGGAAGCCATAAGGAGCTATGCTGATGTGAAAATATTATTTGATGTTGGAACAGTGATCGTACTTGCCATCATGGTTTACTTCCTGATTGAGATAATTAAAATACCCATTGCAAGTCTGTTTTTATTGATATATCTTTTTTTAAGGATGATTCCCCAGTTTTCAACAATCCAAAGAGCCTACCAGTACTTTACCAATATGTTACCCGCCTTTGACAATGTAGTGAGATTAGAGGAGGAGTGCATAAAAAATAGTGAAGTTTCTGGAACAGATGATATACAGATAGAACTTAAAAATGAGATAAAACTTGAAAATGTCAAGTTCTCCTACCGAGGAGAAGAACATTTCACCATAAAAGACTTTAATCTCACCATACCCGCAGGCAAAACCACAGCCATTGCCGGACCATCTGGAGCAGGGAAAAGCACAGTTGCCGACCTGGTGATGGGACTCATAAAGCCAGAAGAAGGAAATGTGTGTATGGATGGTGTGGCATTATCTGAAAATTCACTTGCTTCTTGGAGAAATAAAATAGGATACGTGGCTCAGGAAACCTTTCTATTCAATGAAACCATCCGATTTAACTTACAACTTTCCAGACCAGATGCAAGTGAAAAAGAGCTCCAAGAAGTTCTAAAACTGGCCGCTGCCCATGAATTTGTAAATAAACTCCCTGAAGGAATGGACACAATAATAGGTGACCGCGGGGTCCGATTATCTGGTGGAGAAAGGCAGCGTCTGGCCCTGGCCAGAGCCCTCCTCAGAAAACCATCACTACTAATCATGGATGAGGCTACCAGCAACCTTGATTCAGAGAATGAAAAGAAAATATTAAATGCTATAGATGATCTTCACGGTGAAATAACCATTTTGATAATAGCTCACAGACTTTCAACAATTAAGAATTCCGATTGTATTTATCTGGTTGATGGTGGCAAGATAGTTGAGTCTGGTATTTGGGATGAATTATTGGAAAATAAAAAAGGTTCCTTTAGGGATATATATGAAGCCCAATGGATCAAATGAGTTAATATTCCCTAAAATTCTCCTTTGGCAGATAAGATTTTGATATCATACCTAGTTATGTTCTTATTTGGATCTAAAAACCTGGCATAAAAATAGGATACACCATTGGCCGGTATACTTTTCGGTCTCAAAAAGGGTTTATCATTAACTGCAAATACACTACCATTATATGTGTATGTGGTAATCCTTAACTTAAGATCTAAAGCTGCGTAAGGGTTGTCATTAATTACATATCCACTTACATAATACCTCGATTCATTTCTTTCGCTTCGGTTGCCAGTGGTGTTGTTTGCAATTTTAATAGCATCCATAGAGATTTTTTTCTCTCCCCACGTACTGTTAGTTTTATTCTGATCAATACAGCCAGCTATACTGATAATGGATATTAACAACAGGATAATAATGGTAATTGCTATTTTTTTCATAAGATCACTTTTAAAACGAAAACTAATTCCATGTTTTATTTAGAATAAATTCTATATTAAACATATCGTATATTATAAAATGTGTATAAGATAAATGTGATTTAATGAATTTAACTTTTAAACCCACTCCTGAGGATAAACTTTTGTTATACTGTGCCAGAACTCATATGGATGCGGAGACTAAGGAGAAGATTAAATCTATCATACTGATGGTTACTGATTGGGACTATGTCATAGAGATGGCTACCCGTCATCGATTAAGGCATTTTTTGTACAATCAACTTAATCATATCTGTCCTGAAAATGTTCCGAATGAGGTTCTGTTTTCCTTAAAAAAATATTTCGATTCTAATATTAAAAGGAACCTTTTTATGTATGGGAAATTGCTTGAAATTCTAGATGCTTTTCATTTAGAGGGAATAGAGTCATTACCGTATAAAGGCCCTGTCCTGTCCCTTTCTACATACGGTAATTTAGGTTTGAGAGAATTTGATGATCTTGATATTTTTGTTCATAGGAAAGATGTTTATAAAGTTAAAAATATTTTAATATCTATTGGTTATGAACCAAGGATAGATTTAGATCAGAAAGAAGAGAGGAAATTCATCCAGACCATGCGTGATTATATTTTTAACCATAGTGAAAGTGGAATTACCCTAGAAATTCATTGGAGATTTCCTTCAATTTTTTTTTCACTTCCAAAAAGTATCAAACTTTTTAATTGGGATAAATGCCAGTCTGGTGTTCTCCAATCTAGACAGATAATGATATCGTCTCCTGAAGATATGCTCCTTATTTTATGCATACACAACGCTGAACATAGATGGAAACGTATATCTTTACTCTGTGATTTCAAACAATTTTTTATAACAAATGAAATAAACTTGCCAAGGCTTATGCGTAAATCAAAGCAATTAGGTATAAAACGTATAGTGGCGATAAACTTTTACCTTACTAATGTGTTATTGGGTTTGGAACTGCATGAAGAATTCTTTAGAACACTAATTTCTGATAAAAATGTAGAGAAAATCTCATATCACATACTATCTGAAATGTTTTCAAGAAACACAAAGCCAACACACCTACTAAATGAAACATTAATCAGTTATAAGTTACGAGAAAATTCTCTTTTTGGTATTAAAGATGTTATCAGAGGAGTTACATTTCCAGGAATATTAGAATGGGAAAAAATTAGGTTACCTCTATTTTTATTCCCACTCTACTATTTAATAAGACCATTTCTACTAATAAAAAGATATATGATATAAAATAATTACATAACTTAACAGTTATCATCAAATAAAATTGTTGACAAATTACTAAATGGTTGCTCTATGAAAATTTTAATAACGTCCATTGTTGACTTAAAAAAGTCCCAACATAACCGACCCCATCAATTTGTTAAATATTTATCTAGAAATCATGAAATAACATTATTGAGCATTAATGACTGGTGGAAAGGCAACCAGGGTAATCTAAAATCGTATTCTTCTTCTTTCAACGATTATTTAAAAAAAGTTGATTATCACTATTTAACTGATCGAAAAATATCACCGGTTCTACAAGAAGTTTTCTTAACCAAAAAGGTTAAAGAGCTTTCAAAAGAGAATTTTGATGTTCATCTAAACTACAATTCTCTTATTACTGGTTGTAGGTTATCAAATCATTTTACAACAGTTCTTGATCTGGCAGATGATTTACCCGGGATGATTAGGCACTCCCCTCAAATACCTAATTTATTAAGACCATTAGGTGGTTTAATGGGAGATTATTATCTTAAAAAAAATATTGAAAAAGCCGAATATATCACTTTAACCACTTCTGAAATAGGTGAAATGTACAGTATACCCCTAGAGAAAACTGAAATATTGCGCAATGGTGTTGATACAGATATTTTCACATATCAGAAAAATTCAAAAGATGAATTAGGGCTGGATGGTTTCATTATAGGGTATGTTGGTGTTTTGAGGGAATGGGTCGACTTGGAACCAATATTTAAAGCACTAAAAAACTTAGATAATGAGATTAAAATGTTGGTTGTGGGAAGTGAAGGCACATTAAATGAAAATAGGGATCTAGCCAGGAAGTATGGAATAGATGATAGAGTTATTTTTACTGGAATGGTGCCCTATTCAGAGGTTCCGAAATATATATCGGCAATGGATGTAGGTTTAATCCCATTTAATTTGAGCAATGTATCACATAGCGCATTACCTATTAAGGTATTTGAATACATGGCATGTGGAAAACCAGTCATATCCACGCAAATAGCTTCTTTACAATCTATGTTTCCTGAAGTGATATTATATGCTAGTAATAGTGATGATTTTGTTGATAAAATTCGAATGATTTATGGTGATGAATTATTACGTAGAAAACTAGGTAATAGTGGAAGAAAAATAGCAGAGAAATATAACTGGGAAGATATAACTGGTAAACTAGAAGAAGTTTTAAGAGATGCAATTTAAAGGAACATTAATTTATATATAGTCATTTAGAGGTATTATATGATTAGATTAATTGATTCAATAATAAGTCTTAGCACATGGATTAAGAAAAATCAAAAATCTAAAACAAATGAGGATATTATTAAGATCAACCTTGGGAGTGGATTAGAGGTTACAGAAGGATGGATAAATGTTGATTCTAGTTTAAACTCTTTTCTCTCCAGTTACCCTAAATTATTCTTAATTATCTTATACAAAATGAATAATTATGTTTTGAAAAAGGTATACAATTCTCAACTAAATTTCTCTCAAGATGAATTTATTAACATTCTAAAAAACCATAAGTATATTCACCATAATTTAGAATATGGAATACCCTTTAGAGATGAATCAGTTGATTATCTATACTCTTCGCATTTTTTAGAACATCTTTTCAAAAGTGATGCTATTAATTTAATAAATGATGCTTATCGTGTTTTAAAAAAAGGAGGTGTCATGCGCCTATCAGTTCCTGATTTGGATTATGTTATTTCCCTTTATCACGATGGGAAAAAAGAGAGGGCTTTAAGTTATTTCTATTTAGATGATAATAGAAGTTCATATAGTTTTCATAGATACATGTACGATTTTGACATATTATCTGAAATTGTTTCCGGAGCAGGGTTTGTAAACATTAAAAAATGTAAATTTCAAGAGGGAATAGTTCCAGATATTAAAAAACTTGATAGGATGCCTGAGCAGACATTATTTATGGAGGCATCAAAGAAATGACATATCCGAAGAAGGTAAAAACATGAGAATTTACATGCTTAATCCTCCATTCATAAAGAATTTTGTTCGATGTGGTAGATGGCAAGGAGTTGCAGCCCGAGGAAAAACACTCTACTATCTAATTTGGCTAACTTATGCAACAGGCTATCTTGAGAAAAAAGGGCATCAAGTAAGACTTGTTGATGCTATTGCATCTGATTGGGATATTGAAAAAACATTGGATGATGCTTTAAAATTTAAACCTGATATAGTAGTGCTTGATTCTAATTTTTCTAGTCTCAAAAATGACATTAGTATTGCTAACATTATAAAAGAAAAAACCGGTGCTGTAAGTGTTATTGTAGGGCCTCCTTCATCACAATTCCATCATGAAATAGTTGAAATGGGAATTGATATAGTCGCCCGTTTTGAATTTGAAGAGACTCTAAGTGAAATAGCGTCAGCTATCGAAAATAAAGACGACTTGGACGATATTAAGGGTATTACTTTTAGAAGAGATGATAAGATTGTGTATAACACCAATCGTGAATTCACAACCTCTGAATTTCTTGATGAGTTACCTTTTATTTCTAAAATTTATAAAAAACATCTTAAAATAGAAGACTATTTTTTAAGTCACTCTCTTTATCCAGTAATCCAAATATTTACTGGTCGGGGTTGTCCTAATTATTGTACATTCTGTTCATGGCCGGAAACACTTATGGGTAGAAAGTACCGTATTCGTAGTATAAAAAATGTCGTTGATGAGTTTGAATATATAAAAAAGGAATTACCCCAAGTAAAAGAAATTTTTATTGAAGATGATTCATTTACAATTGATAAAAATAGAATTATGGAATTCTGTGATGAATTATTAGAAAGGAATATTAATCTTACATGGAGTTGCCAGAGCAGAGCCGAATTAGATTATAAAACCATGAAAAAGATGAAAGAAGCAGGATGTCGTTTATTAGATGTGGGTTATGAATCGGGTAGTGATGAAATCCTCAAGAATATAAGGAAGGGAGTAACAGTTAAACAACTTAGAAAATTTACATCTAATGCCAAAAAAGCAGGGTTAAAAATTTTAGCTGATTTTGTTATAGGATTTCCTGGCGAAAGTATAGAAACAATCGCTGAAACCAACCAATTTATTAAAGAGATAAAACCGGATATTTTACAAGTTGCAGTTGCCACACCAATTCCAGGTACCAAGTTCTATAAGTATTGTAAAGACTCAGAATACCTTTTGAGTGATAATTTGGAAAATTCACTCGATAAATTCGGATTCCAAAGATGTGTCATTTCTTATCCAAATCTAAGTTCAAAAGAGATAACTTCAAATGTAAATATGATACTAAAAAATTATTATTTAAACTGGTCATACATTCCTATTGCCTTTAAGAATATTCTTGGAAAAAATGGTTTTTATGAACTTAAAACTCTTTTGACATCTGCTGTAATGTATATAGGGTATATTCGAAGGAATTGATTTATTTAGGAGATTTAGATGGACTTAGGTTATTTTACTACAAAATTTCCATATGAAAATCATGTGAATGGTTATGTTTGTGGAGGATCTGTTTTAGCCACATATTATCTTGTTTTAGAGATGGCTAAAAATAATAATATTAAAGTATTCACAACATCTGCGGATAAGAATGATTCAAGAGAACTATTTAATAATCTTATCATTTATCGCTATGCTACTAATTTAAAAATTATGACATCAAATATCTCTTCAGGTTTATTTTACAAACCTCTTTCCCATAATTTAGATCTAATTCATGTTAGTTTTGACATGCCTCCAGGTCCTTTTGCTTCATTAAGATATGTAAATAAGAAGAATGTTCCATTTGTTCTAACTTATCATGGGGACTGGGAAGATAGTTATGGAAGTATCTTTCGCAGATCGGGTGTTTCTTTTTACAATAAATTTGTTAATAAAATTCTTTCCAAAGCAGATGTTATTATTTCTCCATCTGAAAGCTACATTCATTCTTCTAAGTTCTTAAAAAAACATCAGGAAAAAATAAAGATCATTCCGAATGGTATTAAAATAGAAGAATTTGAATTAAGTTATTCTAAGGAATACTGCCGGCTTAAATTAGATTTACCTCCGGATAAAGATATTTTATTGTTTTTTGGTTATTTATCACCTTATAAAAGTCCAGATAATTTAATAAGGGCGTTTAAAAATGTTATTAAAAAAAATCCTAACACTTTCTTATTATTCGCTGGTAGCGGAATCATGATGGATGAACTTAAAAGGTTATCTATTTCTTTAAAAATTGAAGATAAAGTCAGATTTGACGGTTTTGTTGGGAAAGATTTACGTCCTTATTACTATAAAGCAGCTGATTTATTCTGTTTACCTTCTACTTTAAGCACAGAATGCCATCCTTTATCTATTTTAGAATCAATGGCTTCAGGAACTCCTGTTATAGCTTCTAGAATAGGGGGGATACCTGATATTATTAACGATTATGTAAATGGTATTTTAGTAGAACCTGGAAATGTCATTAATCTTTCTAATTCCATATTATCTGTTCTAAACGATAATTTATTGAAGAGAAGGATGGAGATCAATTGTAAAAAAATTATTAAAGATTATACTTGGACTAATATTTCAGAGATGACTGAACAGGTCTATAAGGATGTGATTAATTGAAGATTTGTTTGGAATGTGCTGAAGGTGGGCACTTAGATGAAATTTTAAGTATAATCAATGCATTTAATGGAAATGACATATTTTTCATAACTACTTTAGCACCAACAACTGAGCACTTAAAAAAAGATTACTCGGTTTATTATGTTCGAAAACAATACAATACTAAAACTATGGTTGCTGTATATTTGAGAGAGTTTATTCTAATTTTCAAACTCTTAATTTCAATATCAAGGATATTAGTTAAAGAAAAGCCTGATTTAATCGTTAGTACTGGAGGGGGTTGTACAATTCCATTATTTTTATTAGGAAAAATATCTCAAACAAAAATGGTTTTCATTGAAAGTCTGGCAAGGGTTAACGCGCCTTCACTCACAGGAAGGATTGTATATCCTTTGTCTGATGTTTTTTTAGTCCAATGGGAGAGTATGCTTAAATTTTACAAAAATGGGGAATATTGGGGTCGAGTTTTGTGATCTTTGGTATGGTAGGAACCAATTCATGGGATTTCACTAGATTAATCAAAGGATTAGATGATATTGCTTGTGATATTGATGAAGAAATAATAATACAGATTGGAGATAATGATTATAAGCCAAAGAATGCTAAATACTTTAGATATATTGATAAAAATGAAATCGAGAGTTTTTATGATCGAGCTAGAGTTATTGTAGCTCATGCTGGAATCGGAATTATAATTTCTGCATTCAAGCACCAAACACCTATTATTGTTGTCCCCCGGATGAAAGATTATGGGGAACATTTTGATAATCATCAAGTTGATACAGCCAGATCGCTTGAAAAAGAGGGTATAACTGTTTTATGGAATATTAATCTTTTAAAACCTGTTTTAATGGGTGATGTTCAGTTGGATCTAAAAAGCAATAAAGAAAAAATGATCCTACAATTGAAACGGTATATCCTATCTGTGGAAAAAAATAGATGATTACTATGCTAGAAAAGTATTATAATATTCATGAAATTGTCAAATTTAAAATTATATCTGAAAAAAGAGTAACATGGAGTATAAAGAATATACTAAAAGTATATGAAAATTTTGAAACAGATAAACTAGATAAAACCGATTTTGAGGTATATCTTGGCAATTTTATTCCTTGTAATAATGATTGCATCATACTTGAGGATAAATATTACATTAAAAAAGATTATTTCTTTTGCAATAAAGACATTTATAAGTTCACAAAATGGCAATTTGAGCTAAATGGCATAGACCAAGAGAAAACAATCGTGAAAATTCATAGTAATTTTTTTGGTTACATGTGGATGGCAGGATTTATTGTAGAATTTTTAATACACTTTAAGATGAACTTAAAAGGTCATCCTATTATTCATGCTTCAGCTGTAAGTAAAAAAAATTATGGAATAATTTTTTCAGCCCGTGGGGGTGGTGGTAAGACTACTCTTGCGATGAAACTTCTTAATAATGGTTTTAATTTGCTCGGTGATAATTTTGTTATAATTAAAAATGGCCGAATTTTGAGCTATTTAACCCCTTTAAATATCTTTAAATATAATTTAACACCCATTATTAATTCTCATTTAACTATTAGGCAGAAATTAATACTGAATTTAAAGAACATATTATATAAAGTTAGTTTAAACTATATTAAGATTTTCACTACATTAAACACTAAGAAACTCTTTCCTAATAAGTTAAGAGATGAAATTAAGTTAAATAATGTTTTTGTAATAATACCTTCTAATGAATATTCTGTGGATCGAATTTCTAAACTAGAACTAGTGGATTATCTCTTATATAATCAGAAACTTGATACGTTGTTATTTTTGCCCTACATCTTTGAATATTCGTATATTTTTCCGGACAGTAAATTGGCTAAGCACTGGGAAAATTATAAAAAGAATTTGATTAATAATCTTTCAGATGAAATAAAGATTCATAAAGTTAACATAGTTAAGCATGATTCAAAGGAATTGAAACAAATACTATCTTCTTTGGAGTAGTGGGAGGGCACATGAAGGAATCTTTCGATTATAATATCCATAAAATTATTAAATTCAGAATTGTCAGAGAAAAGAAAAAAGACTTCCTACGGGATCTCAATTTACCCTTTTCATACTTTGAAACTGAGCATGTAGAAAAACCTGATATTATACTCAATATTGGCGATTTTAAGCCAGATAATGAAAATTGTTATAGATTAGATCACAATAATTTCGTTAAAGAAAATTATTTCTATTGTAAAGATTCTGGAGGAACAGCTAGTTGGGAAGTAGAAATTCAAGGTTTTGAGGAAGGAGTAACTATAATCAATTATAATGGTAAAATATCAGGTCCAGAAAGTCTTTTCTATCCTGAATTGCTGCCTCAGGATATTTTTCTTCGATCAATGATTGAATATAAGTTATACAAAAAGGGCTTTTATCTTTTACATGGGGCAGGAGTTAGTAAGAATAATAAAGGTTATATTATCAGCGGGAGAGGTAGCTCTTTTAAGACAAGTATATCAATGGATCTTGTACGTAAATCTAAATTTGATTTTATGGCTGACGATAAAATTATTTTAAGCAATGATAGGAAACTTTATAGTTTTCCTGTTCATTTTAAATCTTTTGAATTCAAATTAAGAAATATTCAAGAAGAAAATTTCAGAAACGCTTCTGGTGGAATAGGTTTTAATAGCCTAATCAATTTCTTTAAATTTATTCGATACTTGAGAAACAATGATTTTGATAATAAAAAGATTGATTTACCAATTGTTGATAATTCGGATTTAAATGAATTACTTTTTGTGTCACGAACAAATTGCAATAATTGTAGAATTGGGCTGATCGATCAGGATACAGCTGCAAATCGTTTATATTACAACAACGTTTCTGATATAGTGAAAGGGCACACATTTATGCTATTGGATTATGGTCAATATTTTTATAAATATATCTTGTTATACTCGTTTATTTATCCTGAAAATTCTTTAATAAATTATTGGCTTAGTTTTACTCACAATATAAAGAATATCATCCAGGATATCCCCCTTTATGAAGTTAAGATCGGTAAGAATTATGGAAAATCAACTTTTGAAGAAATTTCTAAAATAATTAACTAAATAAAAAAATAGTGATATGATGAAAGTTTTATTTGTTTCCAGTTTACCTAGTTATTATACGCATGAAAATAGTTCTTATATGCAACGATTGCACTTTTTAAAAGAGGGATTAACTAATTTGGGTGTTCATACTGACTTCATATCTTTGGGTGATCTCAAGTTTGGCAAACCAGCACTAATTAGTCCATTAACTTTTCGAAAAATTAATATTAACATTGATGATTATGATTTTGTTCATGCCGGTGGTTTAGGTGCGGCTTATGCCTTATCATTGATAAAATTATTTAGTAATTTTCAATCAAAAATAATTTATGATGTTCATGGGGATGTTATTGCAGAAACTAAACTTTTAAAGAAACATTTGATTGACATCCCCACATATTATAAAATATTGCAAGCAATAATAATGGAACATTTTGCTCGTAGAAATTGTGATTTTTTTATAACTTGTTCAAAACCTTTAAAAAATTTATATATGTCAAAAGGGATAGAAACTAAAAAAATTGTGGTTATCTATAATGGTATTGATATTGAATTTTTCAAACCTTTAAATTTAAAAAAGCATGAAAATAACTTTGTAGTAACTTATGCTGGCGGATTTCAACGATACCAGGGGATTGAGTTGTTAATTAATGCCGCTGAAAAAATTGAAGATCGAACCATTTTATTTCAGATCATAGGTTTTCGAGAAGAGACTAAATTTTTGAAAAATCAAATTAAAGAAAGATTAAACAATAGGGTAAAATTAATTGACGCGGTTAGTCGAGAAGAACTTCTGCAATATTTAAATATCTCTGATATTTTAGTTATACCACGAGAAGAACACAAGGCATTGGAAATGGCTTTCCCAACTAAGTTTGCGGAATTTATTTCAACAGGAAATCCAGTGTTATTAACTGATGTGGCGGAGGTTGCTCAACTTGTTAAGAAATATCATTGTGGCTACGTTTGTGAACCGTCTTATGAGTCTCTAGCTGAATCAATTCTAAAAATGAGAAATCTAAATTCGGAAAAATTGGCATTTATGGGAAAAAATGGTAATAAACTTGCCAAAGATCTTTTAAATAAAGATATAATCTCTCATAAATATTATGGCATGTTGAAATACTGGAAAAAATTGGAAGATAATAATGAATGAAAACATCAAATTCAATCTCAGTACTAAAAATCTTGTAGTTCTGGTGTTGTTATTACAAATCATTTTAGTAGGCTTAATTGTATTAGCTTATTTTGGTATAGTAATTCCATTAATTAGACAAATTTTAGGATTCATTTTTATAGTTTTTGTGCCTGGTTTTTTGTTACTCAAAGTATTAAGAATTAACAATACAAATCTAATTGAAACTTTTTCATATTCTGTTGGAATAAGTATTGCTCTTGTCATATTTTTAGGCTTAATTCTAAACTTAATTTCTCCTGTAATTGGGATTACAAATCCAATATCAATTTTACCACTAATAATCACATTTTCAAGTTTAAATATGGGATTGTTATTTTTTTACATCATTAGAAATGAAGATGGGATTTACTTTGAATTTGCAAATTTGTATCATAGTGATAAGAATAGGACATTATTACTTATTTTGTTACCTTTTTTAAGCATAATAGGTACTCATTTATTCAATTTGGATATCACTAACATATTTCTATTAATATTAATAGCACTTATTGCCATTACAATGGTCACGTTTGTAATAAAAAAGAATTCTCCAGAATTTTATCCGCTAGCGATACTGGCTGTTTCACTATCATTATTGTTGCATCGTTCTTTGATCACAAATAATCTTATGGGATGGGATATCCAACTAGAATATTATTATAGCTCTACTGTTCTACAAAATTCATTTTATAGCATACATGGCAGTGGCACTTTGAACTCTTTGTTGTCTATAACACTTCTTAACCCTATATATTCAATAATCTTAGATCTAAACGAAGTTTGGGTATATAAAATAGCATATCCTCTGGTTTATTCTATTGTTCCATTAGTTCTTTACAACTTTTATAATAAATCATTCAATGAAAGAAATCAGAAAATTGCATTTGTTGCGGTTTTACTTTTCATTTCATTTTATGCATTTTTCACTGAAATGTTAGCATTAGCAAGGCAAGAGATTGCAATGCTCTTTGTTGTGTTGATCATTAATACTATATTGAATGAAAAGAATTACAAATTCGGATTTATTACAGTAATTTTTACATTTGCCTTGGTCTTATCACATTATACAACTGCTTATTTCTTTCTTTTTATAATTTTAATATTTTTAGTTCCTTACATCTTTAGAAAAGATCATAAAGTTAGTTTAAATTTTATATTTTTGTTAATTGTGTTTAGTTTTGCTTGGTATGCGTATACATCTCAAAGTAACAGCTTATATGGAATAGTAACATTTATGGATAATGTTGTTTCATCGGTGAGTACTGAATTTTTTAGCATTTCTGCTAGAGATCCCGGGGTAGGTTACATAGTTGGTCAGATTCCAGATATTAGTTTGCAGAGAAGATATTTTGCATATTTACAATATTTAATTCAGATTTTTATAAGTATTGGGATTTTTTTAATGCTCATTGGCAATAAAATAACAAGTTTCAAGAAAATAACGTCTTTTAATAAAAATTTTGAACTAGATGAATCTTATAATCTATTTGCTTTAGGTTCGTTTTTTATGTTAATCGTAACGATTGTAGTTCCAGTTGTATCAACTGTAAACGTTTCAAGGATTTTTTTATTTTCTCTCATTTCCTTAGCCCCTATGGCCATTATTGGGGGCATATTCATTTTCAAATCTCTTTTAAATATAAAATTTGATGGTATTTCCAAGGATAATTCGTTAAAAATGATTGTGATTTTTATTTTAGTGCCATATTTTTTATTAAACTCAGGATTTATTTATTATTCGACTAACGATTCACCATCATCTGTTTCTTTAGATAAACACATGGATTATGCAAAATATTCTGATGCAGAAATTTCGGGCGTTAATTGGTTATCAGCAAATCGATATAATGATTCATTAGTATCTGGGGATGTTTACGGTGCTTTACCGTTTTTAGGACATATTAAGCGAGAATATTTATTTACTTTGTATGAAAATGTTTGGTATAAAAAGGGTGTCAATTACTATATCTATTTAAGGGAAAAGAATTTAAAGGAAGATGAAATTTTAATACCCAAGAAAGTTCAAGGTAAAAAAACTTCTAATGTTTATGTGAACTTAAGTTCTTTAAGTTTACCTGATTCCAATAAAATTTATGATGATGGGAGTTCTGCTGTTCTTAAACTTTAAATTATCTAATTTTTTAAACCATCTAATATACCTTTCAAAAAACTAATAAATACTTCATTGTTTTTTTGAATAATTAAATAAATAAATGTTTGTTGCCAAAATCTAATAAATAAAAAATATAAGATAAAATAACAATATTCAGGGAGTTTGGCGTAGGTTTTTTCAAACCAGAATGTATTGCGAGTAAGGTAGTAAGTGGTGAATCCTGTAATTTTATTTGAAGATTGTGATCCTTTATGCCATATATTAGGTTCAGGGGTGTAAATACACATATATCCTGCTTTTACTGCCCTCATACAGAACTCATTTTCTTCCCAATAACAGAAATAATCTTTATTCAAGAGGCCAACTTTATCAATTACTTCTCTTTTTATCAAAATACATGAACCTGGCACGGAGTTAGATTTAGTTTCATTGTCATATTGCCCTTGGTCAACTTCTTTCAACCCGTTTATCTTCGTTGTCCCTTTCTTAAGGTTTATTTTAATTGAAGTGGCCTGTATTATATTTTTATTATCATAAAAATAAATTTTAGGCCCAATAATACCATTTAATCTAGCATTTTCTCCTTTTTTGACCATTTTTTCTAAAAAATTTTCATGAACAACCGTATCATTATTAAGTAATAATACATAATCTGTTTCATGTTGATTTAAAGTAAAACGAATTCCTATATTATTGCCTTCGGCAAAACCATAATTTTTGTCATTTTTTATTAAAATTAATTTGTTATTTGAAGGCAAATCTAAAAATTCAGATTTTAAAATAATTTTATCTTCTGATTCCTTATTATCTACTTCCAATATTTTTATTGGTTTATTATTAGAGTAGTATTCAAAAAAATCAGATTTAACTTCTATTTCACCATTACAGTAGTCTTTTATTTTTTTTATAGATTCATCTTCAGAACCATTATCAACTACAATAACGTTGTAGTTCGGATAATTTATTTGATAAAGAGATTCTAGACATTCTATTGTGTCATTCCACCCATTCCAATTTAGTACAATTATAGAAACATTAGGTTTCATTATCTAGCTCCAAAATAAAAATTGCTTGATCTCCCTCTTCATTCTTATTAAGTTCTCTTGCTTTCGTTTTGAATCTTTCAATTTGTTTTTTACTAAATATGCTCTTTTTGGGATTATTTTTGTAAGATATAAATGATTCTAGATAAATTTTATTTTTATACTGTTCACTTCCCCAAAATTGGAACTCATTTGAATTAAAAACTTTTTTTTGGAGTTTCAATGTTGTTTTATCTAATAAAACTTTAAAACTTTTCTCCGTATATAAAAATAAATGTCGAGGGGCATCAATCTGCACCCAATTAACACCATAAGTGTTCCAAATATAGTTTGTCTTCAGCGGGATGCTTATGATACATTTCCCATTTTTGCACATATGATTCTCAACTTGATTTAATGTTTCTAGTGGATTTGCAATGTGTTCAAAAGAATGTTTGAAAAAAATAAAATCGAATTTTTTATTTTTTGAAAGTTGATTTATGTTTTTTTTGATAATGCTCATTTTTTTTCCATGCACTTCTTTTGTGAGGTAAGGATCAATACCTAAAAGTTTCTTAAAGTTTAGTTCATTTAAAGAATAAAGGAATTCACCAGAACCACATCCAACATCCAAAATTTTTGAATTTCTGTTTAATTTTAAATCACCTAAAATCGAAAAAAAATCATTGGGATAGTATTTGCTTAATATTTTTCCCAAAAAACTATTTCTAAATAAATAATATTCATATATTTTCGTAGTCATTTTATTCTTCAAAAAATTTAAATTATTTTTTTCAAATGAATAGTAATTTTTATATGGATAATATTTTCCCATATCTTGAGGTATTTCTTTGATCTGCAGACATCCACATTTTGAGCATTCTAAATAATCAAAAGACTCATCTAACCCAAACATCATTTCTTTTACAATGAGTTTTTGGTTTTTTTTGGTATTACCACAGATTTTACACTTTATTCAGATCCCTCCTTAAATAAATTTTTTATCATTGCAATTTCGTCATCACTTAATATTTTCATAACTATTAAATTAACCAAATATACTATGATGCCTACTCCAATCATTTGAAATAAGTTCAAAAAATGAAGCTGATCCATCACTACACCCATGATTAAACTAGCTATAAATATTTTTAACAAGCTTATTTTTGTATTTTTTGAAATTAGGACTCCAACGCTTTTAACACTGATGGTTAATAATCCGAATACCAAAATGTCTGTCAAAACAGTGATTACAGCAGCTCCAATATAAGTGAAATAAGGTATAAAAATGATATTTAAAATAGAATTAAACAAAGCACCTAAAATAAATATTTTGGTCACGGATAACTGTTTATTTGATGATTCTAATAATCTCTCAAAGGGACTCCTAGCAAAAATTAAAAAAGTAGACCAGATTAAAATTTGCAGTGCTATGACCGCACCTATAAACTGACTACCATAAACTAACATGATTAGTTTATTAGCAATTAAAACAGTTCCAGTTCCAATAGGAAGTCCAATTAGGATCATTATTTTTAATAATTTATCAAACATAAATTTTAAGGATTCTTTTGAAGAAATAAAATATCGGGACATCAGGGGGAATAAAGCGTTATTAAAAACAACTGGTATGAATAAAAGTGTCATAATCAACCTATAAGCTGCATTATATAATCCAACAGCTTCTTGGCCCTGAATCAGTGATAAAATTATTGTATCAATCCAGAGATAAATATTAACAGAAACCCCAGTCACAGCAAAAGGCCAGGCCTCCTTAATTAATGATTTACAAGTATTTCGTTCAAATTTTAGTTTAGGTAGCTTAAAATACCATGAAAACATTATTATAGCATTAATTAGAATTATAATACTAACTATAACATAAATTAAAGAAAATTGGTATATATTGAAACCATAAGTAATTGCCATCAAAACTCCTATGAAAACTAGAATACTGCTTAATATATTTCCTAACGATTGAAATTCCATCTTTTCATTTGCTTGGAAAACTGCATAAAAAAGTTGTGAAAAAGATGTAAAAATTGTGTAAAATGTAAAATAGGAAAGTATTTGAATTGTCTGTTGGTCATATCCTAAGATATATGCAATAATCATTATCAATAAAAATGTAATGAAACTTAATAATATTCTGATTAAAGTTATATTGGCAATATAAGTATTAGCAAGAGATTTTTGGCGGGCTACTTCACGTATAGTTAAAGTATTAAGTCCCAAATCCATAAAAACAGCAAAAATTCCAGTAAAAGCCATAGCAAATGAAAATATGCCATAATTATTAACTCCCAGATATCTAGCGGTGTACATTAAAGTAAAAAATCCTAACACATAAGTTAACATCTGAGAAATTAATAATACACTAATATTTTTAGTTATTTTTTTAATTAAATTCATTGAACACCTTATAATTATTAAAATGTAGAGATTGTTAATATTAGAATAAATTATAAAATATATATTAAGTTCTAAGTTTTTTGATTTAGAAATTAAATTTACTTCAATTAACAGTTAATGTGTTGTTTTCGGTGGTGTTTGCGTATATTTCGTCGCCGTTGAAGGTGGCTTGGATGGGGTAGGTTCCAGGGTTTATATTTATGGTGTATTGTAAGGTTGCTATTCCGTTGCTGTTGGTTGTTGTGCTTCCGATGAAGTTTCCGTTAATTGAGAAGTTGATTGTTTTTCCTTCTAGTGGTTGGTTGTTGTGTCCGGGTGCGGTGTCTGTGAGTGTGGCTGTTAGGTTTATTTGGTCGTTTTTGTAGCCTGTTTTAGAGTCTACTTCTAGTTTTGTGGGTGTTAGGTTGACGGTTAGGGTATTTGCTCCTGTTTTGGTGAGGCTGAGGTCGTCTACATAAAAGATAATGTCTTGAGTTGCGGTATTGGTTAATATGTAACAATATTCGTTGGTGTTTATTGCTGTTCTGGTGACGCTTACGTATTGCCATGTTCCTGTGCCTGTGAATGGGATAATGGTGCTGGCCATTTGTATTCTCATTTTAGCGTTTAGTGGGGCATATATCCATGATCCGAATGTATAGGTTGTTGATGGTATTACTGTTGCTGAGATGTACATTCCTTCTGGTATGGTGGAACCTGTTGTGTCTACTTTTAGGCTTCTTGTTCCGGTGTGGGCTTGTTCGGTGGATGAAGTGAGTGTTGAGCTATTGTAGCCGAGGGCACTGTAAACTATGAAACCGTTGGTGTTTTGTAGGGTTTCTGTTCCTGTTTGTTGGTTGGGTGTGAGTAATTGTGGGTTGCTGGTGGTGTTTGCGTATATTTCGTCGCCGTTGAAGGTGGCTTGGATGGGGTAGGTTCCAGGGTTTATATTTATGGTGTATTGTAAGGTTGCTATTCCGTTGCTGTTGGTTGTTGTGCTTCCGATGAAG
>Ga0334883_1002079_pt1 | contig 26313 bp, 23 predicted proteins | sample GraSluR1_MG_6_FD_207230 | JGI IMG/M metagenome (GOLD analysis project Ga0334883, IMG submission 207230) | Sludge microbial communities from methane-producing bioreactor in Wageningen University, Netherlands - Granular Sludge_09_05-R1 | ecosystem: Engineered > Bioreactor > Anaerobic >...
GCCTGAGGAAGGAGGGACTCCGGGACCTCTCCGCTGAAATTGAGATGCCGCTGATAAGAGTGCTGGCAACCATGGAAAGAAACGGGGTCAGACTGAACCATGAAGATCTGAAACTCATCGCCGGGGATCTGAGAAGTGATATTTTGTCGCTTGAAAATGAGATATATAAGCTGGCAGGCACGGAATTCAATATTTCTTCACCGAAACAACTTGGAGATATTCTGTTCCTGAGGCTTAAGCTGGATGACCGGGCAAGGCTGACCAAAACAAAGCAGTTCGTTACAAACGAGGAGATCTTACAAAGGCTTACCGGAAAGCATCCGGTAATAAACAAGGTTCTTGAATACAGGGGACTCAAAAAGCTTCTCTCGACCTACGTCGAAGCACTGCCAAAGCTTGTCAGCAAGAGAACCGGAAGGATCCATACCTCATTTAACCAGGCTGTCGCAGCTACTGGCAGGCTCAGTTCAAATAACCCGAATCTGCAGAATATACCTGTCAGGGATGAGCGGGGCAGAGAGATAAGAAAAGCTTTTATCCCCGGGGACGGATACATCTTCCTGTCGGCTGACTACTCACAGATAGAACTGAGACTGATAGCCCATCTGAGCAGGGACAGCAGCATGATCGCCGACTTTCTTTCGGGTAACGATATTCATGCAGCAACAGCTTCCAAGATATTCGGCGTGGATATAGCTGAGGTTACAAGGGAAATGCGAAGCAGGGCAAAAACGGCAAATTTCGGGATCATTTACGGTATTTCATCATACGGCCTTTCCGAGAGGCTTACAATCGGACGTAAAGAAGCAAAAGAGCTTATTGATGGCTATTTTAACTCCTATCCGGGTGTAAAGCAGTATATGGACGAGAGTATAAGAAAAGCAAGGGAAAAGGGATTTGTCACCACAATGTTTGGAAGACGCAGGTATATACGCGACATTAATTCCCGGAATCAGGTTGTAAGGGGAAATGCGGAACGCAATGCCATAAATGCACCTATTCAGGGAAGTGCTGCAGATATAATAAAAATTGCAATGGTGAAAATCCATGAAAGGCTGATGAAAGAAAATTTCACAGCCAGAATGATACTTCAGGTGCATGATGAACTTATATTTGAGGTTACTGAAAAAGAACTTGAAAGACTAAGGGAAATGGTGATTGAAGAAATGAGCGGGGCGGCCCATCTGGATGTCCCTCTCAAAGTTGACTGGGGTACCGGGAAAAACTGGCTCGAAGCACATTAATGAGTTCCCTGAGGGTGGCTTATTATAAGTGGTTACTGACAGATCTGACACTATAGGATAAGGAAACATGGATATTGAAGTTTTATTCTTCGGGGTGCTTGCAGATGTTACAGGAACAGGCAGGAAACATTACAATTATGTTACTTCATTCGGCGATCTGAAACACAGGATTGAGGATGAGTTTCCGGAAATTGTTCATTACTCTTTCCGCATAGCCGTCAATAACGAAATTGTTAACGAAGAACCAGTGCTGAGAGGGGGTGATGAAGTGGCATATCTGCCTCCCTTCGCAGGTGGGTGATTTTCATGTAATGAAGCATAATACCTATATATGAAATCTTGTTTAACCCAAGGTCCTGTGAGGATTAGCGATATTTCGAATCTTCTTGCGAAGGGGGCCGGTTATGTAGATCGGGGAGGGCATTCGTTGTTTATAGGACAGGTCAGGGCTGATGTGTCTGACAATAAGCGTATTACAGCTATAGAATACTCGGTTTACGAGGATTTAGCCTCAGCTGAAATTGAAAAAATTAAAACAAGGTTATTTTCTGAGTTCACCGATATTAAAAACATTGAGATAATACATTCTGCAGGGATTGTGAAAGCAGGAGAGATCGCTATGGCAGTAATGGTATCTGCAGGTCATCGTCAACAGGCACAGCAGGCATGTAGTATGGTTGTTGAGCTCATCAAGGAGAGATTTCCGGCCTGGAAAAAGGAGATATTTGAGGATGGAAGTTTCAGATGGAAAAGCGCAGAATAATTTATCAGATCATCATCTGATCCGGAACGTTAAGATCAGCCGATAAACCATTGGACGACATGCTCTGTTCCAGGCTGAAAAGAAAAGGAGAGGATTTACCCTGAAGTATTGAATTATATACAGTGGGATTTTTAAGAACTTCGATGGCCCTTAGCACCTGGGGATCTTTTTTTACCGACCATGCAATAGCTCCCTCCTCATAGAAATAGCGGCTTATTATTTCATCTTCGAGCAGCTCGGTTATTTCATCCCTGAAGATCCGGAGGTCATGATCGAGACTGTGTGAGATCTGGGTCTCGAGCTGTGAAAACAGATCTTTATGGATGTCGTAATATTTCTCACGTTTGGCAGTGTTGATAAGCTCTTTAAGGGAAGTCTCGGTAAGGGTCTCATACTTAAAGGAGCGTTTGATCAGAAAATCTCTGAAGTCGGAATAATCTCCGTCTGAGAAGCTGAAGTCGTCGGGTGATTTCAGATACGGTTTTGACCAGTAGTAGTGTGTTGCAAAATCAAAAATAAGATTTCTCAAAAAAAGTTCCGAAGCGACCTGGCTGAGTGGTTCCGGAACAATCTCAACATCGGGCGTGATTCCGCCACCATCTTTTACCAGGCGTCCGTTTTTTGTTCTGAATTCAGATATCAGCGAATCGGGTATAATGCCCACACTGCCGTCTTCGTTCGGATTAGAAAAATCGAGTGCCTGAATGCATCGGCCGCTCGGTATATAATATTTTGCAGTCGTCACCTTCAGCTGTGTGTTATAGCTCAGTGGGCGGGTAATCTGTACAAGCCCCTTTCCGTATGATCTTTGACCGACGATTATTCCCCTGTCAAGATCCTGAATGGCTCCGGCAACAATTTCTGCTGCGGAGGCAGATGCCCGGTTTATTATGACAGCGAGTGAAATCTTTTCATCGACGGGAGCCTTATTTGTACGGAACTCCTCATCAAACTGGCTTACTTTACCCTTAGTGGAGACAACCTCATTACCGGGGGAGACAAAAAGATTAACGATCTCAACTGCTTCGGTAAGAAGACCTCCCGGGTTTCCTCTCAGATCGAGAACAATTTGTCTCGGCCGGGCAGATTTAAGATCAACAAGGGCATTCCTGACATCGTCAACACAATTCTGGGTGAAGTTTGTGAACCGTATATAACCGGTTGATTCATCTATCATTCCATAGTACGGAACCGGAGGGATGCCTATACGTTCCCTCTTTACCGTAAAGTCAATCTCCTTTTCGTTACGTTCAACGGTTATGGTAATGCTGGTGCCGGGATTACCTTTTAACTTTTCGCTTACTTCGCTGGTAGTCATACCCTTCAGCGAAACGCCATTTACTTTCTTTATCAGATCACCTGCCTTTATCCCTGCAACATCAGCAGGAAATCCTTTATAAACAACTGATATTACAGTATAATCGCCTCCTCCTCTCACAAGTGATCCTATGCCTCCATACTTCCCCGTGGTCATGAAACTGAAATCATCGGCTTCCGATTCTGAGTAATATACAGTATATGGATCAAGGCTTCTGAGCATATTGTCAATGCCTGTTTTTATGATCCTTTCAGGATCGATTTCATCTACGTAGAAGGTATTGAGTTCCCTGAAAAGGGAAAAGAATATGTCAAGATTCCTGGCTATTTTGAAATCCCGCGATTCCTGCCTGAAGAAGAATGAGAAGCTGACACCGGCAACAATAAAAACGGAGAGTATTATTGTTAATCTGTACCTGCTGATCTTTTTCATTTTATGGTGATTTTCTTAATGAACGGCGAAAATAATAAGAAATTTCGGTAAGCGACCTGGCAAAGAAATATTTAAAGTAACTTTAACATTTAACTGACAGCTCCCTGACACGGACGATGAGCCGGTCCCTCATATCAATAACCGATCTTTCAATCTCGCTGTAATCCGGAACTTCATTTCTTCTGAATATGATCAGTAAGGCAATCTGAATATTTTCACGTTCAAGGAATTCATAAAGGGGCTGTTTGTGTTTCCTGTAAGCCTCCCTTATCCTTCTTTTGATAAGGTTCCTTTTGACTGCGAGTCTGAATGTGTTTTTTGTGACACTGAAAGCAACCTGTACCGGGAAACCGGAATTAAGAGCACACTCAGACCAGAGAACTTTAAAGGTGCCGGTATAAAAAGAGTTCCCCTTGTCAATAAGTCCGGAAATTATTTTCCTGCTGCAGAGTCTCTCACTTTTATGGAAGGTATTTCTGGCCCTGATTGTACGTCCTGATACTTTTTCATTATCAGACTCCGGGAGTGGATCTTTTATCTGCAATTCCTGTTGTGCTCTTTGAGATATTCATCCAGTGCCATTGTCATCGAAGGCGAGCCTGGGTTGGGGGCATTAATGTCGAGCCTGAGTCCTTCCTGTTCGACAGCACAGGCAGTTGTGGGCCCGAAAGCCGCAATCTTGATATCGCCCTGTACAAAACCGGGAAAATTCTCCTTGAGTGATTTTATGCCCACAGGACTGTAAAATACAAGAATATCATAATCAAAATCCTTAATACCCCTGAAGTTTGAACTGATTGTCCGGTAAAGGGTCCCTATGGCATATTTTATGCCGTTTCCGTCGAGCAGCTCGGGGATCTCTGCATTGTGAGGCTCGGAGAGCGGAACAAAATAAATATCATCACGGTGCTTTATGATCACATCAATAAGATCCTGAAATTTAGCTTTTCCGTGAAAAATCTTACGTTTCCTGTAAACAATATACTTCTGAAGATAGAATGCGACATTCTCCGTAATGCAGAAATATTTCATTGAGTCAGGAACTGTTATCCTGAGCTCGTTGCAGATCCTGAAAAAATGATCAATGCCTGTTTTACTGGTAAAAATTACAGCTGAGAAATCAAGAATATTGATTTTCTGTTGCCTGAAATCCTTGCATGATACACCCTCAATCTGAATAAAAGGTTTGAAATCTATTCTGAGATTGTACTTCTTTGCCAGCTCATAGTATGGGGACTTCGGATTCGGTGGTTCTGGCTGCGATACTAAGATCTTTCTGATTTTCAACTCCTTGCCGTTTAAGTTTTACTTCACAAGTAACACTCGCCACTTATACTGGGCCTGTAAGATATCTCAATGAAATCAAAACAGGCAAGATTTCCAGGGCACAAAGATACAAAATCAAATAGAAAACTGAAATATCCTGTTTCAGAAAAATCAGCAGAAGCCTTGTGACCCTGAAAAGATAAATAATTGCAAGGAAAATTACTCCTGTCATGAAATAAACGGGAGGAGGTAAAAACACCGTATAAACGATAAGCACAACAAGGATGAAAAGAATATAGGAGCTGAAGCGGTACGACCTGTATACGTTCAGAATATACTCATTGAAAAGGTCTCTTCTTCCGCTCAGGCTACCTGTGATGGCACAGACGAGATGTCGCATTGTTACAGAGATTATGACCGCCCCGAAGCAGATGAACCAGAAGAGGATTTCGGGTATCCCTTTTGGCACAAAATCATACCAGGCTGCGGCGCAAAACAGAAAAAGGCTTATTATCAGGAATGATATCAGATTCAGTATTGTTGACTGCCAGTTGAATAAAAGGTTCATATCACGTGATCCGGGATCATTAATTCCCCGGAAATAGAAAAACCTGGTAAGTTCGGGCCTCATGCTCTTTGAGGTACTCTTGAGAAGTGAATAAAGGTAGGCGCATACAAGTACGATTCCTATGATCCAGTCGTAATGGACCTGCCTTGCCGGTAATTCCCCGCCTTCTTTCAGGTCCCTGATAAGGGCAGAGAGTGTTGTGTTATACAACTCGTTGTTTTTTTCAATGAATTTACCGGGGAATCCCTCGTTTACACCGAAATCATCCTTAAGAATGAATGAGCCGGAATTATAGAAGGTCACACCGGCAAAGCTTCCTTTAGGGCATACTGAGGTTGTATCGGGATCCTTTGATCTTATTGCAACAGCCTGCCGTGTGGCCGCGGGAGGAGTAGAATTAAAGGAGGATGCATCTTTTTTCTGATCCAGCCGGAGGAATACAGAGTCATTAATGAGTTTCAGATTATCAACCCTGATAACTATTTTTGGTCTTACACTATCCTGGACATTACTGCCTTGAACGATCATCTCCGGAGGTGATAAAAAGGCAAAAATAGTGATAAATGAATGAAAAAACCCCGATCCGACGGTATTGGAGGTTTAAAAGTATTCACTACATGTTCCTGAGATTTCTGCAAGTACGTTATTGGCCAGCCTGCTGGCTCCGATACGAAAGAGGTTATTGCCAAGCCACTCTTCTCCGAGGCAGTATTTTACTATGTGCAGGTAAGTAACTGCATCGGAGGGTTCCACTATGCCCCCGGCTGCTTTAAAACCTACTTTAATACCCGTCTCCGAGTAGAAATCCGAAATAGCCCTGCACATTACAAAGGCTGTCTCAGGAGTAGCCGAAACAGGTGTTTTGCCTGTGGATGTTTTAATGAAATCTGCTCCTGCATCCATCGCTATCATCGATGCTTTGAAAATATTTTCATAATTGCCGAGCAGACCCGATTCAACTATCACTTTTAAGGTTTTATCACCTGTAGCCTCTCTGATTTCCCTGATCTCGTCTGCCATAACTGCAAAATCATTCCCCAGAAATGCTCCTACGGAGATCACAATATCCACCTCATCAGCTCCGGCCTCAATTGCCATTTTACATTCTGCAAGCTTAATACTCCTGAATGTTTGCGATGAAGGAAATCCACCAGCCACCGAGGCTGTCTTTACATTCCTTGCTGTCAGTTTCTCTTTCACTACCGACACAAAATTAGGATAAACGCAAATAGCAGCTACATTTGGAATATGTGTAAACCTTCCTGAAAAACTATTAACTTTTCCGGTAATATGCAAAATGTGGCTCTTATGGTCGGTGGTGTTGAGCGTGGTCAGATCGATTGAGTTTAAAACTTTCATTAACAGATGTTTATCAGAATTGACCGGAATCGAGGAAGCGATCTTCTTTAACTCCTTCCTTATCTCGTTTTCTGAAGGGCACTGCTTAATAAGTTTCTGGTAAAGCTTTGTCATGTAAAGGCATATTTTAATTAACAGACACCAATTCCTTTTAGAAAAAGAACGGGTTCAATATAATGCTTTTTCTTTTCATACACGAAAAGATTCGTTTGAGTTCAGACAAATTTAAACATTCAGGGAAATCAATTACAAAATGACCTACAACCGATCATTCATTTCGTTTATTTTGCAGAATTATTTTCAAAACATAAGGGGCAGATGAAGATGAAAAAAGCAATGATCTTTTATAAATCGAGAACAGGAATCACAAGGCAACTGGCCACAAATATTCAAAAGCACCTTGGGGAGCAGGGCGTTCTGGCGGGAGTTAAGAGCATAGAAGAGTATGTGGAGTCAGATATCGAAGGAATTGATTTTCTTTTTCTTGGATGCTGGACAGGCGGTCTGATGGTGGTATTTCAGGGGCCCGAAAGAACCTGGGTGGAGTTTGCCGGGAGACTTCCCCGCCTCGACGGAACCCGTACTTACCTGTTCACAACCTACAAGCTGCTTACGGGCAGTATGTTCAAAAACATGCAGAAGCACCTGAAATTCAGTAATGCGATCGGCCAGCTACAGGTAATAAAGTCCAGAAATGGGAATCTTACAGAAGAGGGCAGAGAATTATTGAATGAAATAGCGGCTGATCAGGAATCCTGATATCATTACCGCAGTCGTGTCGATACTTATCATCATGAAATCAGGCTGCTGCAATGCGCCAGATTATTCCGGCCAATGAAGCAATGAAACCCAGGGTTGCAAGCCTGTGGAGCCACAGGGAAAGGATAAGGTATCTCTCAAGACTCAGGAATAGGCCTGTAAAAGTCAGAATGAGAAGGGAAATGGCTCCACCGGTTATCAGAGCGGTGAGGCCTGAAGCCGGATCAATGTATTTGAAAAGCTGTAACAGAATAATTATAATGTAACCAGTAAGCACTACTGTTGCCACTATGTGGGCTGTAAAGAGCCCTGCCAGGTAAGGCCTGCCTGTAGTGTGAAGTACTCTGCCGCATGCCAGTATTAAAAGCATGAGGCCTGCACTTATCCCGGTTTTGAGAGCAATGCCTGCCAGTATCATAGGTAAATTTTTTAAGTGCAAATATAGGGAAAAGAATATTCCGTTACAGGGATACACAAAACAATGAGAGATTTTGGACATCCCTGACCTGCCAGGAGTCAATACATTTTGTCCAGTACATCCAGAACAACATCGTGAACATTCTTCCGGTTGTCGACGGAAGCGGTTATCCCGTACATTGCCGCTCCCATACCGTGTCTGCCCTTATCTTTGCCTTCGGTCAGGCCCGCTGCAGCAGATGAGATTTTCCGGAACCATTTTTCGGGAAGCACTCTTGACATCTCTCTGACGAAGGAAACCAGAAAATGTGTTGAGGCACCTGAGATCCTTTTCTTTTTCACCTTAGTAACAGCCTGCCGCAGAGCGGCAAGTAGTTCTTCCGTCTGGCTTGTATTATGTTTTGCCACTGTTACGTGAAGAGCATTCGGGAACTGTATCCTGTCGAGGAACCATCCCTGTTTCGAAAGTGCATCTCCTATTTCAAAAATATCGGAATCGGAAGATGTAAATGCGAAGATGGTCAGATCGGGATTACTTATAACACTGAGACCCGGAATGCTATTTATTCCTGACTGAAGCTCCCCTGATGCCTCCATTGCCTCTCTGGTCATTTGAACATAACCGGGCCGGCCGAGATGCATAAACAGGGCCCAGGCCGCAGCTACAGGACCTCCCCCTCTTGTTCCCAGCATCGAAGGTGAACCGTAGAGTCCACCCGACCAGTCGGTGTGTACAAAAAACTGGTGTTTTCGCAACGACCTGTCGGCGTAAATTATGACGGAGGCTCCCTTCGGTGAATAGCCATATTTATGTATATCTGCCGATACTGAGGTAACTCCGGGCACCCGGAAGTCAAATAAAGGCACAGTGTACCCGGCTTCTTCAGCAAAGGGAATCAGCATCCCTCCCATACATGCATCAACATGAAAAAGAATTTCACGGTCAATCGCAAGTTTTGCTATTTCTACAATGGGATCAATAACCCCGTGGGGAAAACAGGGAGCCGAGCCTGCCAACATTATGGTTTCCGGCGAGAGAGCCATTCTCATGGAATCGACATCAGCCCTCTTATCCGACCCGACAGGTGTCAGAACAACCTTTACCCCCAGGTAATGTGCTGCTTTATGAAAAGCCGGATGAACCGATGCCGGAACAACTATCTCGGGACTGACAATACCGGGACGATTTGCGCGTGCCCAGTCTCTTGCACTTTTGACAGCCATCAGGATACTTTCAGTACCGCCGGAGGTAAAAGTGCCTGCTGCCTCAGGACCACCGTGGAACAGACTGATCATCATCTGGACTATTTCATTCTCGAATTTTTTCAGTGATGCGAAGAGAGAGGGATTAAGGGCATTCTCTGTCCGGAAAATATTATATGCTTCTTCGGCAACTCCTGCCACCTCATCTCCCGGATAATAGACATAGCCAAACATTCTTCCGCCCCTCCAGGGAGCATCATACGACTTGATCTTATGCATTTCAGGGATCAACAGAGAAGCCTCAACTCCTTTTTCAGGAAAAGATTTTCGGGTTTTTTTCATGCTGGAAAATTTTAATTACCAGGGAACAGCGGATAGGTTAAACAGGCCTCATGCAACCAGCATAGGGTAACTTGTCCTGGTATCTAAATTACACTGAAAAACCACAAAAGTCAATTATCTCTCTATTATTTTTTAATTCCCCCCCCCGCTCCCTGCTCCCCGCTCCCCGCCCCCTGCCCCCTGCTATTCGGGTTTATATGATTGTCAATTCACGCTAAATTGTTTTCTTTGTGATAAACCTTCTAAAAAACTTCTGATGAAACCTCCAGGTATTTTTATACGCAAACACAATAGTATAATAATTAACTACATGGAGGTTCTCACGATAAATCGGGACGACTTGTCCCGACTCAGGCGGGAGGCTATCATACCATTAAAATAAATTATTATATGATGAAAAACAGACTATTTGTAATTACCATTGCTTTTGCACTTGCAATGATCTGCCAGGTTGATTCCCTTGCACAGAGAAAGGATGTAAAAACGCCGGAGGCAGCTGCCCTGAGCAAAACAATTGTCCCGGTCATTGTTGACGGAGAAGCTCAGAAGATCCCCGCATTTGAGAACCAGGATGAGTGGATAAGGCACGATCTGTGGGTTGAAACTGAGTTTGACACTGACGGCGACGGTAAACGTGACAGGGTTCATGTTGCTGTCACCCGACCAAAACAGACTGATACTGAAGGACTCAGACTTCCCGTTGTTTATGAATCGAGTCCTTATTTCGCAGGCACCGGTTCCACCCGCAGAGAATATTTCTGGGATGTGCGACATGAGCTTAACACCACTCCTCCGGCTCGCAATGAGATGCCGGCTATAAATAGGAGAGGTCAGCGCCCCGTAATTTCGAATTCACAGATAAGGAACTGGGTCCCTTACGGATTTATAGTGGTTCATTCATCAGCCCCGGGCACAGGTCTTTCCCAGGGCTGTCCGACAATTGGAGGAGATCCTGAGAGACTTGCACCCAAAGCTGTTATCGACTGGCTGAACGGAAGGGCAAAAGGGTATACGGCACCCGACGGGAATGAAGAGGTGAATGCTTACTGGACAACCGGCAGGGTGGGTATGATTGGCACCTCCTATAACGGAACAATCCCGTTTGCCGCAGCAACCACAGGTGTTGAAGGACTCGAAGCAATAATCCCTGTTGCGCCCAACACATCCTATTACCATTATTACCGTTCCAACGGACTGGTGAGGAGCCCGGGCGGATATCTGGGCGAGGATGCAGATGTTCTGTATGATTTTGTACATTCCAATCCCGACAACCGTGATTATTGTAACTGCAATATAAGGGATAAGGAGATGGCCGACGGGATGGACCGGATTACCGGCGACCTCAATGATTTCTGGGCAAAACGCGACCTGATGAATTACATGAAGCCTTTCAGGGCAGCTGTTCTGATGGCACATGCCTTTAATGACTGGAACGTAATGCCAAGCCATAGCTACCGTTTTATTGATGAATTGAAGAAAATGGGTCTTCCACTTCAGATTTACTATCATCAGGGTGGACATGGCGGGGAGCCTCCTTTTAAAATGATGAACAGATGGTTCACAAGATACCTGTTCGGTGTACAGAATGGTGTGGAGAACGATCCGAAAGCATGGGTGGTCCGCGAGAATGATGACAGGCTCAACCCCACTCCTTACGACGACTATCCGAATCCTTCAGCCAGGCCTGTCACATTTTTCCTGAAGGCAGGGGCTCCGACAGCAGGAACACTTACCCTGACAAGAAATGCGGGGCAGGGAATGGAGACCCTGACTGACAATTTCTCATTCAGCGGTTCTGCTCTCGCACAGGCAGAATGGACAGACCACAGGTTGCTTTATCTGACCCCGGTGCTAAAGGAACCTGTCCATATCTCGGGAGTGCCAAAAATTGTCATAAGGGCAGCAAGCAGCAAGCCGGCAGTTAACATCTCAGTATGGCTTGTTTCTCTTCCCTGGTCGAATGCAAAGGACGCAAAGATCACCGACAACATTATAAACAGGGGCTGGGCCGACCTGCAGAATCACAAATCGCTTACGGAAAGTACCCCTCTGGTCCCGGGAGAGTTTTATGAAATGAGCTTCGATCTCGAACCCGACGATCAGATCATTCCGGCAGGACAGCAAATAGGGCTTATGATATTTGCAAGCGACCGGGAATTCACCCTGTGGCCCGATCCTGGAACAAAGCTGACAATAGACCTTGACAGAACCTTCATTACGATACCGGTAACCGGAGGGGATGTAAACTATTGATCTGAAGAGGGGAAGAGGAGAATGGGAGACAAGGAGCAAAGCGGAAAGGGGAGATGATTAACTCTGGTTGCGGGGAGATGTTAGTTTGCCGTTGCGTGCAAGGGAAGCAAAAATTCCCAGGATACAGAGCCCCGAGAATATTATGAACCCGGTACGCATTCCCGTCAGAAACCTGGGGTAAGTTGCAGGCGTGATGGCCTGCTGACCTATGAACAAAGCCAGTATCATCATGGCAATTCCCATGCTGAGCATCTGTCCGACCATTCGCATGGTCCCCACCACGCCGGATGCAATACCATAATGCTTCTTATCAACAGAGCTCATTATTGCATTTGAGTTGGGAGAGGAGAAGAGGGCAAAACCAACCCCCATCATTGCAAGGAGGAGAACGATCATCAATACTGACGTCTCCCCGTTTACAAAACAGAGTAAAATCAGTCCGGTTGCTGTAAGCCCCATGCCCGTTGAAGCGATTATGCCCGGGTTATATCTGTCGGACAAACGTCCGGCGAGCGGTGATAAGAGTGCCATCAGAACGGGCTGGGAGATCATTATGAATCCTGCAGTTTGTGCATCAAAACCTTTAAGGTACTGAAGATAGAGGCTTATGAAAAAACCGGTTGCCGATGTGGCTGAATAATGGATTAGGGCCGCTATTCCGGAAAATGCAAACACCCTGTTTCGAAGCATCAGGCGAATATCGAATACAGGATTAGATATACCCTTCTCAAAGAAAATGAACAGAAGACCCAGCAATATGCCTGAGACAAGAAAGATCCATCCCGATGTCGAGGGCAGTTTCGAGAAACCGTACATAAATGTTGCCAGCGAGACCCCATATATTACCGATCCCCGCCAGTCAAATTTCTCACCTTTTGCATCGGCCCATTCTGTGCGGATCTTTTTAAAAATTAGCCAGAGTGATATTATACCAATCGGGACCAGGAAGGCAAAAATACTCCTCCATCCGAAATATTGGGTGAGCAGGCCACCTATTACAGGACCACCGGAAAGGCCTGTATAAACGGCTGTTATGTTAATACCCATAGCCCTTCCCCTCTCTCCGGGACCAAATACCGAGGTAAGAATAGCCAGGCTGGTTCCGAATATCATTGCGCTTGATATTCCCTGCAGTATCCTGAGGAGAATGAGCGATCTTATATCCCATGAGAAGATGATCAGGAAAGTAGAAATGGTAAAAAGCATTATGCCATAAGTGAAAATCTTCTTTCTTCCCATTATGTCAGCCAATCTTCCGAAGGGGAGCAGGAAAATTGCCGAGGAGAGTATGAAACTGCCCGGTATCCAGCCAAGTTCAATGGCGCTGGCGTTAAAATCCCTTCCTATGGCAGGCAGGGCAAGATTGATGGCAGATCCGAGGAATGGAGTAAGAAAAGCAGCAAACACCGAAACGAGCAGGACCGATCTTTTAAGGACCCTTTCGTCATCTACCTGCATTTTATCCGGCATAAGCTTCTATTCTTTATTTTTTGTGTCAATAAGAATGGTTACAGGACCATCATTATGTATCTCAACAAGCATCATGGCTCCAAATTCCCCGGTACCGACCGGCTTCTCAATAAGTTCATTCAGCCTGCTGATAAAACATTCATACAGGGGGATCGCCTTATCGGGTGCGGCGGCACTGATATAAGAGGGCCTGTTTCCCTTCTTTGTCCTGGCATGCAGGGTGAACTGACTTACAACAATAATCTCCCCGTTTATCTCTGCAACGGAAAGGTTCATTACGCCGTTGCTGTCGTTGAATACTCTCAGTTGGGCAATCTTTTTGCTGAGCCATTCGGCATCCTCTTCATTGTCAGCCTCTTCAATGCCAAGCAACACAACAAGTCCTGTACCTATCTCTGACAGGATCGCCCCGGCTTTACTGACGGATGCCCGGCTCACTCTCTGTATTACAGCTCTCATGACGGAAAAAGGGTTTCAGTCGCTAAAGATATTCAAACGTATCGAATGGTCAGAGGGTGGTTACAACAATATGAAGCTTTTCACCGGCCCTGATCCTTACAGGTACTCCTTTGGTCAGCTCTTCCCCACTGAACCTTTTTGTTTTCCCTTCAGGATAAAATGTAACTGAATAGGTCTTATCCTTCCAGGGAATATACCATTGCTGGAACTGGTTAATCCTGGGATAATCAACCGGCATATTCATTCTGTCGGAGTGCCGGGGGGTGTTGAACCTGATTTTTCCATTCCATCCATCCTCACAACTGACAGCTATTCTCAGATCAGTACCATCGGATGATGCCCCGAGGCAAAGCTTCTCATGCCAGTTGTCAGGCAGAAGTCCCTCTGTTTTCCAGAGGCAGTACATTATTGTTGTACGTGCAAAATTACCATCCCCGTGCCAACCTTCAATGATACCGTCGGGCTTCTGGTAATTCCACATGATCCTTGTCTCACTGTCGAGCCACTCCCTTAATGAGGGAACAGGTTCTCTGTTATAAAGGTTAAGAGCACCTTCGATAGCGTCGGCATACCCGTCGCAGCTCCCGTTCTCCCAGTCGTAATTGCGATATCTGTCGTTCAGTGCTGATAATGCTTTCAATACTGCTTCCCTGTATTCAGGGATTGAATCGATCATACCAACGAAATAATAAGCATTCAGAGTGTAGCCGAAATTATCGGCTATACCCGCCGATATTATGTCACCTGTTACAGGATTGATCTCGTTATAAAATAATCCATCCTCATTTCTGCCGGTTTCAAGTATTCTGTCAAGCATCTGATGAATGTAATCCTTCCATGCTGTTCTTTTTTCCGGCCAGGCATAATATGCGGCAAGGTATACTTCGCAAAGGCCGGAGATTATTTCGCAACCATGGTCGCGTATGCGCAGATTGCCTGAATTTACGGGAAGGTTTTGATCATTAAGGTAATAATCAGCTATTTCTCCTGCCCTTTCAAGATATTCCCGCTTTCCCGTAAACCAGAACATACGCGATAGCACCTGTAACAGGTCGCCGTTAACCTCCACAACAGAATTTCTGCCGAATGAACTTCCCCTCAGCTCTGTCACGACCATTCCTGTCACCAGGGGAAGATCATCCAGTATATCAAGCATCCGGTCACTCCAGGGACTCTCACCCAGCCATTCCGTCAGAGGTATGAGTCCGTCTTTCATATATTCTGCCGATCCGAAAATTATCTGACCGGTATCGATCACTTCATTCCTGAACCCTTTTTCCGTGAAAGAGTATGTATCGGGCAGATTACCGATACGCGATGTAAGCCTCTTTTCCGTTTCAAGCATTTCAAGGGCCGTGGTCCTGAAAAAGTCCGGCATAAGTATTGACGAAGTGAGCACCATAAAAGGATAATTATCGGCTCCGGCATCCCAGGCATTCCAGTAATCACGGCTATTGGTAATGTTACGGGGAATTAAACCGGTAACTGAGTCTGCATGGTTCATCCAGCCGTTTACGTAAGCAATGCAGCGGTTAAATCCCTCATTAACAAGCAAACCATTTGATTCGGCTTCATAAAAGAGGGCCGAATCATATTTGCCGGCATCGTTACAGGCCGGAAGCATCAGAAGGATTAACAAAATTAAGGCAATTCGTGACATGTTTATTGGGGTTAATTACACAAACATATATAATCCGAAGGGGGTCAAATTATTCAAATATACAACTAACTGACCTTCCGGGAAAATTGATTTATGTTATATTTGGGCAATTTTTCCGGCTGATGGACTTCGTTACAATCTTTGCAATAGCAATTAGCCTCTCATTCGACACGTTTGCCGTATCCCTTTCATACGGAGTTGTTAAAAACAGGATCCTTTTCAGGCAGGCAGTAAGAATAGCTTTCGTGCTTGCGTTTTTTCAGGCCGGACTGATGGTGACCGGGTATTTCCTGGGATCCCTCATCAGCGATATTTTCAGGGCGGCCGACCACTGGATTGCCCTGGCCCTCCTCTCATTTCTGGGCATAAGGATGATAGTTGAGGGTATAAGGAGAAAAGAGGGCGAGGAAATAAGGGATTACGGCAGAATAATTTCGCTGCTGACCATTGCCGTTGGCACCAGCATTGATGCTTTTGCAGTGGGTATCAGTTTTGCCCTTCTGGATATCCGGATCTGGTATTCGGCACTGATTGTCGGAGCAGTTACTTTTCTGGCTTCCATGATTGCCATCAGGATAGGGAAGTCAGCCGGCCCCCGTCTGGGAAACAGGGTTGAAATAATCGGAGGCCTTATCCTGATAGCAATAGGCATAAAGATTTTCCTGGAACATACCCTTGCAGCATAGCGCCACAGGGCTGTCGGGCTCATAATTGAGAAAGATTAGAATTTGAAAGTATCAATCAATCACTTTAAAATGGAATCAGTTCTCTTTTCCTGTTTTTAAAAACAGCCATTTCCCTGAAACCGGCCTTTCTGATAATTTCGTAAGCTTCATCAAAATACTGACCCACCCTTTCAGGCATATGTGCATCGGAGTTGATACACACACTGACATTCTCTTCACTGAAGATATGAAGGAACCGCCTGTCGGGGTAAAAATCGCCAATAGGTTTGTTCCTGCCGTTTGTATTCACCTCAAACACCACATCATTTTCCCTGAGGATTTTTGCGAGTCTCCTGTAAAGAGGTTCCTGATTGTCAGTTGCAAGGAATCCGAAGATCCTTATCAGGTCAAGATGTGCAATAATATCAAAGAGTCCCGAAGAAACCGCAGATGCGATCACATCAAAGTATGCCCTGAAAAGCATGTCACGCTCCCTGCCATTGTAAAAATCAGGACTCTCATCGACACCACCCCCATCGAGATAATGGACCGAACCGATAACATAATCGAGTTCCATACCACTCAGCAGGTCACGTATTTCATCCTCCTTTCCCGGAAAATAATCAACCTCGAGCCCGGTTCTTACTTTTATATCACTGACTCTACTCTTCAGTTTGTTAATGTGATCGAGATATTTAATTGATTCCGGGTGACCCATGGTGGGTTCATGCTCCTGCCTGATCAGATTAAAATGGTCGGAAAATCCGATTTCCTGAAGACCTGCCTTAATGGCAGGATCAATATAATCCCCCGGGGCTGATTTCCCATCGCTGAAAGAAGTATGAATATGATAATCCGTTTTATAAATCATATGAATCCTGATTATTCAGGCTTTTTAAAATAGGCTCAAATTTGGGAATAAAACAAATTGAATCTTGATTTTGAGAACATAAATAATAAATTTGTGAAAAACTTACTCCCGTGAAAGATTTTGATCCGGATTGCTTATGTATCACTTGTGAATTCAGGGAAATAGCTTTTTCCTATCTGAACGACGAGGTGATACAGGAGTTATGCCGGCATAAGAAGGAAAGAACCTATAGAAGGGGAGAGGTTATCCACCGTGGAGGAGACCTTATAACTGAATTCAAGTATTTGAAATCAGGACTGGTAAAACTTTTCAGAAGCTCAAAGAACGGAGATGAACAGATTGTTACAATCACAAAGCCCTTCGAGTTTGTCAGCAATATGAGCATTTTTTCTGAGGAGAGATATCCCTATTCGGTAGCTGCTCTGGAGGAATCAGCGGTATGCTGTATAGACCTTGAATATATAAAGAGACTGGTCATCGAGAACGGTGGATTTGCAATGGGCCTTCTCACCAAGATCTCAAAGGCAAACGAAAAGATAATCTCGCTTACACTTGACCTGCGACAGAAAAACCTTGCCGGAAGGGTCGCCTATGTCCTTCTGTATCTGTCGCGGGAAATATATAATTCAAATATTTTCGATATTCCTGTCTCGCGGAGGGAGATAGCAGACTTTATAGGGATGAGCATGGCCAACGTTATAAGGACACTGTCCGATTTTAAAAAGGAAGGGATACTTACTTTCCACGGAAAAACGCTGGAAATTACTGACAGAAAAAAGCTGGAACTCGTTTCATTAATGGGTTAATTAAACCAGTCGGAATATATAACGGGCAGGGATAGTCCGTTAAAGATTTTTAATTTAATTTCATTTCAATGAAGAGGACAATATCTTTCCTGATGGGTTTTATGATCTTCGCCGTTACTTACAGCCAGCCTGTTGAGCGTCAGGGAGAACGGCAGGAGAGCAGTGACAGGATATACACCCTGAGCGGTTTCAGGCACGGTGTAAATTTTTTCCCGAAAGTAAGGCTATCGCATGTTCAGTACGAAGCGGGCGAGGCTCTCGACTTCAGCCTTTACCATTCAGCCGATGTAATATATACATGGCTGGAGCGCTGGGCTGAGCAATACCCGTCGATTGTCGACCTGTATGAAGTGGGCCGCAGTTTTGAGGGAAGACCTATACTTCAGATAACTGTAACCAACAAAGAGTCAGGCAAAGATACCGACAAGCCGGCAGCATTCTTTGAGGGAGGAAGACACAGCGGTGAAGTGTCCGGCTGTGAATCGGTGTTATGGCTGGCTAACCATCTGATTACAAATTACGGTAAAGATCCTGACATAACTCGTCTCGTCGACACCAAAGCATTTTATCTCAGGCCGATAAATAATCCCGACGGGCATGAACTATACATGAACACGGCGCAAAGTAACAGAAGCACGACCAGGCCCTTTGATAACGACGGAGACGGTCTGCTCGACGAGGATGCCCCGGATGATATTGACGGGAATGGCATAATACTTACAATGCGTTGGAAGGATGAAAAACGGGGTAATATGATACCGCATCCGATGGATTCCACGGGGAGGATCATGCAGAGGGTGCCTGCCGGCGAGGGTATTTACCTGTCGGGCTCCGAGGGGATCGACAACGACGGTGACGGAAGGATAAACGAAGATGGGATTGGAGGTCTTGATCTTCACCGTAACTATCCCGAAAACTGGAGACCTCTAACCGAAGAGACAGGCAGGGGATTTACCCAGGGCGGAGCGGGCGAGTATCCCCTCAGCGAAACGGAAACACGTTCTGTTGTGTCATTCCTTCTTACACACCCCAATATTTCAGTTGTCAATTCAATGGACACCAGTGTGCCGATGCACCTCAGGCCTCCTTCAACTTCTCCTTCCGAGGAGAGAATGTATCCCGAGGACCTTAAATGGTACAGGCATTTTGATGAGGTCGGTAAAAGCATAACCGGTTACGAAAGGGCCGGAGATGTCTATAATGATTATGGAAGAGGAAATCCGCTTTTCGGGCATGGCCCTGATTTCGGATACTGGTATTATGGAGCTATCTGGTATGGTGATGAGATATGGAACGGGGGCAGGTATAAGGATTATAACAACGATGGAGTAAAAGATCAGCTTGATATGCTTGTCTGGGATGATGAAGAGAACGATGGCAACGGATTCTTTGAGTGGAAACCCTTCAAACACCCTCAGCATGGCGACATTGAGATTGGAGGATTTGATCCGAAATTCTTTTCTCAGAACCCCCCGGCGAAACACATGGAGCCCTGGGTCGCAAACCAGGCCCTCTTCAACCTCGAAATGGCAAAGGCGCTGCCTTACCTGGAATGGGATGATATTGAAGTAAAGAGGATCAGGTCCTACAGAAACGATTCGGCTGATTACCAGGTAAACGTCAGGTTCAGGAATGCCGGTATGTTGCCCACCGCACTGAAACAGGCACAACTGGTTAAGATAGTAAGGGATGACAGGGTTATTATCGAGATTGATTCGGTGGCCCTGATTGATGAAAAACCCGCCTATAAGTTTATCAATATCGAAGATACACGTCGGCGAAGAGATCAGCAACTGGTTGCGGAAGGGCTCTATCTTGAAAATCCCGTCTATGGAAGGCCGGCGGTAAAGTTTGTGCCTGCCACACAGGGTGGCTCAGCAACAAATGCAAGTTATGTAATCAGGATTTATAAAGGAGCCGCACTGAGCGGGAAAGCCACGGTTTTATCAACACGTGGCGGGGTACTCAGGGAGAGAGAATTCCTGGTACAATAAAATATTTATTGACATAAACCGATTTAATTACAGGAACGGATAAAACAGGATAAACAAAATTAGTTGATATGAGTAACGAAAAACATTATGTAAGGGACATTCCCCGGAGGAGGTTTATCGAGATGGGGATGAAGGGAGGGCTTCTGATAGCCGCAACCCCTGCCCTGCTGTCCCAGATTGTTTCATGCAGCGGAGGAGGGAAGGTCTCTCCCGGACTTGATATGGATAAGGAGACCCTTTCGGGGATCATAGCAAAAGCCCTTGAAAAAGGAGGTGATTTTGCCGATGTGTATCTCGAGAACAGGATCTCAAGGCAGATAGTTATGGAAGAGTCGAAGTTTAAAAGCGGACTCTTCGGTATCAGCCAGGGGGCCGGCGTAAGGGTTATATCCGGGAATAAAACAGGCTATGCATATACCGATGAGATAACCACTGACAAGCTGCTGAGGGCAGCAGAAGTGGCTTCTTACGTTGCTGCCGGAGGCAGAGGCCACGGCCCTGTCAATATAACCGGGGCGGACAGACCCTCATTTGTAACTGTTCTCCAGCCTCTCGGGGAGATTGCCGATGAGAAGAGAATAGAGGTGATCAGAAGAGCAGATCAGGCTGCCAGGGATTATGATCCCCGTATAAAAATGACGATGATCGATTATTACGACGAGATAAGGGGCAGGGTAATTGCAAACAGTGAAGGCCTTTTCCTGAGGGATGAACTGCCTCTTCTATTCTTTATCGTGCAGGCTATGAGTGAGGAGGGCAGTGCCAGGCACATGGCAAGAGAAAGGCTGAGCCAGCATTCGGGATTTGAAATGTTTGAGCATGTAACCCCCGAGACAGTGGCCAGGAATGCTGCCAGAGAGGCCATAGCAATGCTGAAGGCCGAAGATGCTCCGGCAGGTATCATGGATGTTGTTATGCAGAACGGGTGGGGTGGTGTGCTGGTCCACGAAGCGGTCGGTCACCCGCTCGAGGCAGATAATATTGCGAAGGGAATAGGCGCTTTTACGGGGAAGCTGGAACAGAAAGTGGCGAGTGAATGCTTTACTATGATAGACGACGGGACAATTCCCAACTTCAGGGGTACGATTAACTTCGACGACGAGGGAACACCTGCACAGAGGAATGTGCTGATAGAAAATGGCGTGCTGAGAGGTTATATGACAGATATTCTGAGTGCACGACAGCTCTCGATGGAGCGGACCGGCAACGGCAGAAGGGAATCTTTCAGGTATATTCCTATACCGAGAATGACCAATACTTATATCGAAACGGGAAAGGATAAACCCGAGGATATCCTCGCCTCAACGAAAAAGGGGATCTATGTTCAGAGCCTCAGCGGTGGAAGTGTAAACCCTGTAACCGGTGTCTTTAATTTCACATGCCGTGAGGCATATCTTATCGAGAACGGCAAAAAGACCCGTCCCGTAAAAGGTGCAACCCTCATAGGGTCATGCATGGATGTGATATCGAATATCGACGCGGTAGGTAATGATCTTGACTTTGGCCCCGGCATATGTGGCAAAGGCCAATCAGCCGAAGTGACTGCCGGTCAGCCTACCGTGAGGATCAGAGGTATTAATGTGGGAGGGAGCAGGGCGTAGTAAAATCCTAAAAATATAATCATAATGGACTATATATCATTAGCAGAAAAACTTGTGAAAAAGTGTCTCGCACTGGGTGCGGATGATGCTGAGGTTTACATTCAGTCAGGAAGAAATCTGTCAGTAAGAGTGCTGAATGACGAACTTGAAACCGTTCAGGAAGCCGCTTCGAGAGGCGTGGGGTTCCGGGTATTCACAGGCAGCAGAATGGGGTTCAGCCATTGCAACGACTTTAGCGACAGGGCGCTGGGCGATACCATTGAACGGGCAATAACATTCGCAAAACTCTCTTCACCCGATGAGAATAATGTGTTGCCCGATGACCCGGGGGTTACAGAAATTGCCGGTCTATACGATCCGGCAACCATAACCGTACCTATGGACCAAAAGATTAACATGGCCATGGAACTTGAAAGAACAGCCCTGGGAATAAAAGGAATATCAAAGAGCTCAGGGGCACGCTACAGTGAGGGAGAATCAGAAATCTTTATCGCAAACTCTAAAGGGATCTCCAAGAGTTCGCGATCATCAGGCTGTTCACTCGGCGTGAGTGTCGTGGCCGAGAAGGGTGACCAGAGGAACACCGGAGGCGAGTCATGCTCAAGGGTCTTCTTCTCCGACCTGATGCCCGCTGAGGAGATTGCGGCAAAAGCATCGGGGAAGGCACTGGGACTGATCGACCCGGTAATGATCAGAACACAGCGTGCATCCGTCATTTTTGATCCGGATGTTGCCCGCTCACTCATAGGAGGTATCATTACCGCCATAAACGGCGAAAGGGTGCTCCAGGGAGCAAGCTTCCTGAGAGACTATTTAAACAAACAGTTTGCAACCCCCCTTCTCACTATAATTGACGACGGCACGCGAAGCAAGAGCACAGGTAGCGCTCCATTCGATGGCGAGGGAGTCCCGACAAGAAGAAATATACTTGTGGAAAAGGGTGTTCTTAAAAGCTTTATTTTTAATACAGCCGCAGCAAAAAGAGCCGGAGCAAAGAGCACCGGTAATGCCTCGCGGGGGGGCTATACAAGCATGCCCGGTATAGGTGTGTTCAATGTAAGTATCGAACCTGGTAACCATAACCCTTCAGAGATAATAGCCGCTACATCAAGAGGCCTTCTGCTTAAGGAAGTCACGGGCTATGGGATTGATCCGGTGAGTGGTAATTTCAGCGGAGGCGCGGCAGGATTATGGATAGAAGGAGGAAAGGTGATCCACCCCGTCAGGGGAGTTACAATCGCAGGCAGAGCATTCGATATCCTTAACGGAATAGATATGATGGGCAACGATATTGATCTTAACAGATCATTCTCTGCTCCTACCTTCAGAGTTGCGGAAATGCAGATCGGGGGAAGGTGATCTCAGCAGTCAGAATTAACGTATAATATCAGAAAGTGCCTCATCAAGGTTGGGGAAGAGGAAACTGTACCCTGCCCTGATGATACGATCGGGCGATACCCTGCTTCCGTTAAGGATGACAGATGACATTTCACCCAGCAAAACTCGCATAATAATATCGGGGAGACGTGGCAGAAATACCGGACTGCCGGCGACTGCCGCAACCGTTCTCATAAAACCATCATGATCGGTATGATGAGGCGATACAGCATTATATGCCCCTGACATGCTTTCCTCTTCAATTGCTTTAATATAGATATTACACAGGTCGGTAATATGGATCCATGGCATATACTGTCTGCCGCTTCCCGCACGGATCACGATGCCAAACCTTGCAGATCTGATCAGACCGGAAAGGCCGCCCCCCTTTTTTGCCAGAACAGGCGCCGTTCTGATCATGACGGTGCGTATCCCCTTTGAGGCAAAGAGCCCCGCAGCTGCTTCCCATTCCCTGCATGTTTCCGCAAGAAAATCATTTCCGGGAGGAGACTCCTCAGTATATATTGCTTCAGTAGTTCCGGATCCGTAATAGCCTGTTCCCGAGGCAGAAATGAAAGCTTCAGGTTTCAGACACTCCCCGGAAACAACCGAATAAAGAAATTTCGCGGTATCTACCCTGCTGCTGAATATTAACCGCTTCCTTTTTTTGGTCCACCGGGCTGATCCCAGATTCGCACCCGCAAGATGAACGATGATCTTGTTGCCGGCCAGGGCGCTCTTCTCAATCTTCCCTTTTTCAGGCATCCATTCATATATCTTTACATTGCCCCGTAAACCACCTTTTCTGGATAGATGGGATACGCTGTATCCTTTTGAGAGCAGTGTGGAGGTGAGATAACCTCCGATGAAACCTCTTCCTCCGGTTATAATGATCTCTGGTTTGCCATCTCCTCTGTCGCTGGTGTCGGAAATCATATTATATTGATTTTGTTCGGGGAATTTAGTTATTTGTAATGATTAAATAAAATAGATTGAATTATTTGGCGATCTTTCAGGTTAAAGGCCTTTATGGCTGTTAAAGAATTATTTTTTACGAAAAAAGCTTACTTTTGAGGGCAAAAAATTAATAAAGATGGTTTCTAATAAAAAGCAGAAGAAAATGGCAAATATCAAATCAACAAAAGGTATTATCGCTATCCTTACAGGAGGAGGTGATGTGCCCGGACTGAATCCGGCTATAAGGGCGGTGACAATTCGTGCCAACCGCGAAGGGTATAAGGTGATCGGACTGAGAAGGGGATGGGCCGGCATTACAGAGCTTATCAGGGATAACAAGGCAGATAACAGCAACTGCTATCAGATCCTCACTGATGATATAGTTAACAAAGCCGGCCGTACAGGTGGCACTTTCCTTCATACATCCCGTACCAGACCGAGCCACATGAGCAAGGTGACTGTTCCGGAACACCTTCAGGATACTTACAGCGAAGACATGAACGATCTGACACCGGAGGTTATCAAGAATCTTGAATGGCTGGGAGTGGATTATCTTATCCCGATAGGAGGGGACGATACACTCAGCTATGGCGTCCACCTCTACAAGAAAGGTGTAAATGTTGTTGCCATCCCCAAAACCATGGACAATGATGTGCCGGGAACTGATTACTGCATAGGTTTCAGTACCTGCGTAACCCGTACCATACAAATGACCAACAGCCTGAGAACTTCGGCCGGGTCGCATGAGAGGTTCCTTGTGCTGGAAGTGTTCGGAAGATATGCCGGGTTTACCGCAATGCTGCCTACAATGGCCGGAGCGTCCAACAGATGCGTAATACCGGAATATGAGTTTGATATAGAACATCTGACCAGATTGCTGGTTGAGGACAGAAACCATAACCCAAGCAAATATTCTGTTGTGCTTGTTTCTGAAGGCGCTATGTTCAAGGGCGGACAAATGGTCTTTTCCGACAGCGAAAAAGATGCATACGGTCATGCCAAGCTCGGAGGTATAGGCGATCTGGTCTCCGCAAAGCTGAAAGATCTTTCACCCAGGTATAACAGCGGGAAGACCGTTAACGTTATTAACCAGAAGCTTGGTTATATGGTTCGTGGTGGTGATCCCGATGCCCTCGATTCAATAGTGCCGATGGCCTACGGAAACCTTGCGCTCGATCTGATTCTTAAGGGCGTTCACGGCAGAATAGTGGTACTAAAGAACGGACGATATGATAACGTGCCCATTGATGTTGTAACATCATCAAAGAAAGTGGTAAAGGTGTCGGAGTATTATAATACCGAGAGACTGAGACCATATTACCACAGTTTTGAAATGAAACCATTTCTTCTGATGGCATCCGATAACTGGTAGAAATACTTTTATGTTTCTTAACCCCTCCCTTACCCTCCCCTTAAACGATAAGGGGAGGGGATATATGCCTGGTTAACAAGGCATTACACCCTCTCCATTTTTTCACCAGTTACATTTTAATAGATATTTTCAGAATCGTGTATTAATTGGAAAGAGGAATTGTCATAAAGTCCACAGGCAGCCGCTACAGGGTCCTCACACCTGATGATAATCTGGTTGAGTGTACTATCAAGGGTAAATTCAGAGTGAGGGAAGTGCGGACAACAAACCCTGTTGCTGTTGGTGATAATGTTTTGTTTATTCGGGGCAGGAGCCCCTCTACAGGAGTGATTACCGAAGTGCTTGACCGCCGTAATTACATTCTCAGAAAAGCCTCTAACCTTTCCAGGGAATCACAGATAATAGCCGCGAATATTGATCAGGCATTCCTGTTCATTACAATAATACATCCTGAAACACCGGTGGAGTTCATCGACAGATTCCTCATCACATGTGAGGCGTACAGAATTCCGGCAGTTATTATCATCAATAAAACAGACCTTTACGGAGAGGAGGAGACAGAGAAAATGGAATATATTGCCTCACTCTATGGCAGGATAGGTTACGATTGCATAAGGCTCTCGTTGACTGAAGCAACTAATCTCGAAAGAGTCAGGGAGCTGATGGCCGGAAAAATCACTCTTATCTCTGGTAACTCGGGAGTTGGAAAAACCTCCCTGCTGAACCTCCTTGACCCTGGCCTTGACCTGAAAACAGCAGAGATTTCCGATTATCATAAGCAGGGAAAACATATCACAACATTCCCCGAGATGCACCGGCTCCCGTTCGGCGGTTTTGCCATAGATACTCCGGGTATAAGGGGATTCGGATTAGCCGGCATGGACAAGAACGAGATATATCATTTTTTTCCCGAATTATTCAGCACGGCCAGAGATTGCCGCTACTATAATTGCCTCCATCTGAATGAACCCGGCTGTGCAGTAATTAAAGCGGTGGAGGAGGGCAAAATAGATTTTCTCAGGTACAGAAGTTATGTAAGCATAATGGAAGATGATGATTCCAAATACAGGTAATATTGAAGATTTAACCAATTCTTTATTTCTTTGCCGATATTAATTCTCTGAAATGAAAAGAATCCTGATCATTGCCTACTCGGC